>Ga0207991_1000463_pt1 | contig 27371 bp, 28 predicted proteins | sample ETN07SmetaG_FD_185786 | JGI IMG/M metagenome (GOLD analysis project Ga0207991, IMG submission 185786) | Marine microbial and viral communities from oxygen minimum zone, Eastern Pacific Ocean - ETNP2014F14-07SV275 (SPAdes) (version 2) | ecosystem: Environmental > Aquatic > Marine > Oceanic ...
GTTAACTTATAAAATCATCGACCAATCTAATGGCGAAATTATTGAGCAAGTTGAAGACCCATTAGGATATGTCCAAGGTGATAATTCATTATTATTTAACCATGTAACCAAAGAATTAGAAGGCAAATCCGTAGGAGATGAAGTTGAAATTTTGCTTAAATCTACAGATGCCTTTGGCCTCAAGCTTGATGAACTAATTTTTACCGATGACATAGAAAATGTTCCAATGGAATATAGAGCTATTGGATCAAGTGTTACTATGCAAAATGATAAGGGTGGGACCAAAGATTTTGTGGTTTCCAGTATTGAAAATGGAAAGCTTACAATTGACGGAAACCATCCACTCGCAGGCAAGGATATTATTTTTTTTGTAGAGGTTCTAACCATTCGTGACGCTACAGCAGATGAGATTATTGCTGGAGGAGCTTCAGAATAAAGGCATAGTCTTAATGACTAATAATGCTTAATCACCTATTCAATTTAAGGAAAAATATCGTCATAAATATGAGGCTGTATAGTCCACTCATCTTGATCTTCTATAGTAAGTGTTAGACATCTCGCAGCACCATAATTACGAATTTGACCTGCAGAACCTGGATTGACAACCCATGGTAGTTCTTTGTTATCAATTACTTGTTTATGTGTATGCCCATAAATAATAGCCTTTGCCTCTGGATACGCCTCTCTCAGGGAATCGTGGCTTGGCTCAAAATGGCCATGCATATGGCCATGTTCAATAACTATATTGCCCCCAGGTAGCTCTAATACCTCTACTTCATTAAGAGTATCAATATGGATATCATTATTACCTTTGACAGCAATAAATTTTTGTTTTGGGTTAATTTGTTTTAACGAGTCCTCATCAATAATGTCACCAGCATGAATAACAATATCACAGTTATTCATAAGCCCAACTATTCCTGGATGAATAGCTCCATGAGTGTCTGAAAGAATGCCAATTTTTATCACTATTGAAGGGATTTTAGTCTTAAACGCAAAGCATTAAGCTTAATAAAACCTTCTGCATCTTTTTGATTATAAGCCCCTCCATCATCTTCAAATGTTGCGATTTTTTCACTAAATAAACTATTGTCTGATTTACGGCCAACAACTGAAGTGTTTCCTTTATACAACTTCACTCTTACTACTCCGCAAACATTTTCTTGAGAAGCATCGATCGCAGCCTGCATCATTTCACGCTCTGGTGCAAACCAAAAACCATTGTAAATAAGTTTGGCGTATTTTGGCATAAGTTCATCTTTTAGATGGGCGGCTTCACGATCTAAGGTAAGCGACTCAATAGCACGGTGTGCTTTGAGCATAATCGTCCCCGCTGGTGTCTCATAACAGCCACGAGACTTCATGCCAACAAAGCGATTTTCAACGATATCAAGCCTACCAATTCCATGAGCACCGGCACGTTGATTTAGATCCTCCATAACTTGCGCTGGTGACATTGCTTCACCGTTGATGGCTATAATGTCGCCTTTTTCATAACTTATCTCAACATATTCAGGCTCATCTAGAGCCGCTTCTGGTGAAACTGTCCAGCGCCACATATCCTCTTCAGGTTCTTGCCATGGATCTTCTAAAAGATCTCCTTCATAAGAAATATGAAGAAGGTTAGCATCCATTGAGTATGGAGATTTCTTAGATTGTTTTTGATAATCAACTTCTATATCATGCTCTTTAGCATATTGCATCAAACTTTCTCGAGATGATAAATCCCACTCACGCCAAGGTGCAATTATTTGAATATCAGCATTAATTGCATAGGCACTAAGTTCAAACCTTACTTGATCATTTCCTTTACCTGTAGCGCCATGTGAAATCGCGTCTGCTCCGACTTCTTTCGCAATTTCTACCAGTCGCTTTGAAATCAGTGGTCGGGCAATGGCAGTACCTAAAAGATACTCTCCTTCATAAATAGCGTTTGCACGAAACATTGGAAACACAAAGTCACGAGCAAACTCTTCACGTAAATCCTCAATATAAATTTCCTTGATTCCCATTGCCACAGCTTTAAGGCGAGCCGGCTCAACCTCCTCACCTTGACCAATGTCTGCGGTAAAAGTGACTACCTCACAGTCATACGTCTCTTGTAACCATTTAGCAATAATGCTAGTATCTAAACCACCCGAGTATGCCAATACAACTTTATTCATTGCGGATCTATATAGTTAAATTCTTTTTCATAAAGCACTTCACTTTCAGAAGTGAGTACTTGAACTGTCCATTTTCCTAGCCAAGTATGCCAAAGATTTTTTGATGACCAAACCCTCCAGCGGGGCCCTTTAACATCAAATACTATATCTGCCATAACTTTGTCTTTGTAAATCCAGCGATGGGTGATACTTTGGCCTTGCAGATTACGGATATTTGTAAAAAAGTAGATTTTACCCAAAGAATTATCGAGTTCTTCAATAATATTAATTGGAATCCTATCAACAATATCAAGAGCAAACTCTGCATTTGAAATATTTTCATGAGGCCACTCATCTGCAAATACGTTAATTGATAAGAAAAAGAAAAAAATTAGTATTGTTATTTTCTTCATTCAATCTACCCAAGTTATAACATGTTCGAATAATTGATCATTTGCAACTACATTATCTCTATAAGTTCGACCTCTCACTGAAATACCTGCTAAATGAACACTTTTTTTATCGCCGCTAATTAGAGGGTGCCAAAGAGGTAAATCTTTACCCTCATATATTAACCGATATGCACAAGTACTGGGTAGCCAATTAAATTTTTCTCCCCAATTTGGTTTAATACTTAAGCAGTCTGGAACATAACTTTGTCGGTCCTCGTAGTGCGGACAAGTGCATTCTTCTTCATCCAAATAATGACAAGCAACATCTGTAAAATATATTTTTCCTGAATCCTCATCTTCGAGCTTATGAAGGCAACAGCGCCCACAACCGTCACATAATGACTCCCATTCATCAGAATTCATCTGATGCAAAGTTTTAGATTTCCAAAATGGCTTTTCTCTCATTTTCAAGGTCTTTAATGTGAATTGATATTTACCTTAGATTTAAGAACAATTATAAACTTTTTGCTGAAAACAATCTTTCTATTCCAATTGCAACACCTGAACAATAAGGTAATCCTCCATCTTTCAGCTCATTTAAAAATTGCTTATCTATTAATGGGGTAGTTTTTGAGAGTTTTTTTCTTTTAATTAATTCATTATTAAATCGAAACCGATAATCCTCTCTGCTCTGCAACTCTTGGTAACCATTAGCGATCTCCAGACCGTTAATATATAACTCAAAACGTTGGGCAACAGATCCGTTAATTTGAGCCAAAGCTGCTTGATCTTTGGGGTAATCATAAATAATACAAATAGGAATTTGAGCTATTTTCGGTTCAATTAGGTGAACGAAAAGTAGTGTTTGCAAGTCTTCAATCCAATGAAAATCTGAGTTCAATCCATGAGATTTAGCAATTGATTTTAAGTCATCAAAATCTGTATTCAAAATATCTATTCCACTATTTTGAATAAATGCATCGCTATATGAAACTTTCTCTACATCTGTTGAATGTCCAAGTGCAATTAATAACTCTATTACCTCATCAATTAATTGATGCATCCCAAACCCAAGTCGATAGAACTCCAACATAGAAAATTCATTTGAGTTAAGACTGCCTTGCTCATTATCTCTATAAACTTGAGAAATTTGAAAAATATCGCCGCTACCTTTAAGCAGAAGTCGTTTCATTTCTATTTCTGGTGATGTATGTAAATAGCGCTTATTTGCTTTCTGAATCCCATCATTAACTTCCACACCAATACTATCAATATAGACATCACTTGTTGGTGTTGATAATAGTGAAGGAGTTTTAACTTCAACAATTTTGCGTGAATAAAAGAATTCTCTTATGAGACGAATAAAGTTTTGATACTTTACTAGGTTTGTCTTAATTTCAGACATAGTTAATGAATTGAATTAAGCGCGACCTGTGTACTCATTAGTTCGAGTATCCACCTTCACCTTATCTCCAATACTCACAAACAAAGGCACCTGAACAACGACGCCTGTATTAAGTGTTGCAGGCTTTCCGCCTGTTCCTGCTGTATCTCCCTTTAGGCCTGGATCAGTGTCAATCACCTCTAAAACAACATGATTAGGAGGGGTTACTGAAATTGGATTGTTATTCCATAAAGTTATAATACAACTATCCTGCTCAACTAAATAATTAATTGCAGTCCCCATAGATGTCTCACTCAAATCAAACTGCTCAAATGATTCAGGCTCCATAAAGTGCCACTTTTCTCCATCACTATACAAGTACTGCATTTCTAGCTCCATAACATCAGCACCCTCAAGAGACTCACCTGATTTGAATGTTTTTTCAAGAGTTTTTCCAGTAATCAAATCTTTAAACTTAACGCGATTAAATGCTTGACCTTTTCCTGGTTTCACAATTTCATTATTAACAATTGAACAAGGGTTACCATCAAGCATCAATTTCAGGCCATTCTTAAATTGACTAGTGTTGTAATTCATATTATTCGGTCCTAAAAGTTGGTTTGATTTGGTAATTGACTTTTTTCACATCTATACTTTGAAAGTATTAACAAAAAAATTAATTTTATTATGTAAACAATTGGGTTAATAAAATAAAGTTAACAATCTAAGAATGATAAAATGCCTTCCCACATATTTTAACCTTTATTTTTCAAAATTATATGCACATACATGAATATCAAGCAAAAGCATTATTCAAAAAACATAATATTAAAGTACCAAATTTAATAGTTATTTCAAATAGCAATGAAACAAGACCTTCCTGTGAAAAACTTGGCGGTTCAGTTTGGGTTGTTAAAGCTCAAGTCCATGCTGGTGGTAGAGGCAAAGGTGGTGGTGTTATCGTCTGTCATGACATTGAAGATGCAGTGAAAGCTAGTGAAAAATTACTAGGTAGCAACCTAATTACTCCTCAAACTGATTCTAATGGGCAACCTATTAATCAAGTTGTTATTGAGGCGGGTCAAGAAATCTCTAAAGAATTATATCTAAGTTTACTAGTTGACCGTTCTACTGAAAGCATAACCATTCTTGCTTCAACGGAAGGAGGCATGGATATTGAGGAGGTTGCCTCTGAATCACCTGAAAAAATTATTAAACAGCCTATTGATCCTTTAGGCGAATTATCCATAAATGAGTGCAATGATGTTGCTACTAAACTTGGATTAAATCTATCACTATATGATCAGTTTGCTTCTACTTTAATTGGACTGTACAGTATCTTTGCAGACAATGATGCCAACCTAATTGAAATTAATCCACTTATCATTACCAAACAAAATGAAATCATAGCTCTTGATGGAAAAATTGATTTTGATGACAATGCACTCTATAGAAATGAGGCGATTGCTAATTTAAGGGATGTCGAACAGGAAGACGAAAAAGAAAGAAGTGCAAGCGAATATCAATTAAATTATATCTCTCTAGATGGAACAGTAGGTTGTATGGTTAATGGTGCAGGTTTGGCGATGGCGACAATGGATTTAATAGAATATCATGGCGGCTCTCCAGCTAATTTTTTAGATGTAGGTGGTGGTACAACTGCTGAAAGAGTTGCCAAAGCTTTTGAAATAATCCAGAGCGGTAAAAATGTAAACTCGATTCTTGTCAATATTTTTGGTGGAATAGTTCGTTGTGATCTTATTGCTAGTGGCATATTACAGGCAATAGAAAAAGTGGGTTTAACCCTTCCTATTGTTGTAAGACTTGAGGGAACAAATGCCAAAGAAGGACTTAAAATTTTAAATGGAAGTGACTTTAATATTATCACTGAGGCTGACTTAACTAAAGCCGCTAAGCAAGCTGTGGAGATGGCCAAATGAGTGTATTAATTAATAAAAAAACCAAGGTTATTTGCCAAGGATTTACTGGAAAGCAAGGCACATTTCACTCCGAACAGTCAATTGCTTATGGAACAAATTTTGTTGGGGGTGTAACGCCTGGTAAAGGCGGTCAAATACACCTGGATAGACCGGTGTTTAATTCTGTTGAGGAAGCCATTAAAGAAACTGCTGCAAATGCATCAATGATTTATGTTCCACCTAGGTTTGCCTTCGCCTCAATTGTTGAAGCAATTGAGGCAGAAATGCCAGTAATTGCCTGCATTACTGAAGGTATTCCTGTTCAAGATATGATTAAAATCAAGGCTATTATTAAAGGAACTAAATCAACACTGATTGGTCCTAATTGCCCAGGAGTGATTACTCCTGATGAATGTAAACTTGGCATTATGCCTGGCAACATTCATAAAACTGGGACAGTTGGAATTGTCTCTCGCTCTGGTACCTTAACGTATGAAGCGGTTCACCAAACTTCTCTTGCAGGCCTTGGTCAAAGTACATGCATAGGTATTGGTGGTGACCCAGTTCATGGAATGAATTTTATTGACTGTCTCAAATTGTTTGAAAATGATAAGGATACACATTCAATCGTAATGGTTGGAGAGATTGGTGGTAATGCAGAAGAAGAAGCTGCGGAATATATTTCATCTAATGTCTCTAAACCTGTAATTTCTTATATTGCTGGACTAACAGCACCTAAAGGAAAAAGAATGGGACATGCTGGAGCCGTCATAAGTGGCGGTAGTGGTGATGCTAAAAGTAAAATTAATGCCTTAGAGAATGCCGGCGTTAGTGTTGCACCAAGCCCTGCAATGATGGGACAAACTTTACTTGAAATACTATAATAAACCAATATATCAAAAATAAATTTAAATGCTCATAGTAAGAAATAGTAGATTTGCACTTTCCACAATTTTTGCTGTTAATGGTGCTTTATTCGGTACCTGGGCATCACGAATACCAGCCATTTCAAACATTCACGATTTATCCCCGGCAACCTTAGGATTTTTAATTTTTTTAGCAGGCTCTTCAGCTGTTGTTGCATTTTCTATTTTTGGAAGAGCTGCTGACCGATATGGTGCAGCCTACGTAACTAAGAGAGCTACTTGCTTGCTAATACCATTAACTCTTATCTTCATTGCTTATGCAAACTCAATATGGATGCTTGCAGCTGCAATGATTTTCTTTGGAGGAATACATGGAGGCGTTGATGTTTCTATGAATGCCTGGGCAGCAGAAATTGAACGTAAAAATGATCGCCCTATCATGTCATCTTTTCATGCAATGTGGAGTCTTGGAGCGGGTATTGGAGCAGGTATTGGAGCCATATTAGCCTCCTATAATATAGGGATACAGATGCATTTTACAATCATCTCTATTGTAATTTTTTTGGTTATTCTTAGTATTTTGTCAATTCCATTTCAATCTGAAAAGAAAGAGAGAGAGAATAATGCGCCATTTATCTCAATACCTAAGGGTCCTTTGCTATCTGTAGCCTTTATAACTTTCTTTGCCTCATTAGGTGAAGGAGCTGTAGCAGACTGGAGTGCAATTTTTCTTATAAGTGTTGCGAGTATCAATGATGGAAGTGCCGCTCTAGGTTTTACTGTTTTTTCTATTTGTATGTTTGCTATGAGATTAATGGGTGACAAAATAGCATTTAAGTTTGGACCATCGAAGACAGCTCGTTATTCTGGATTAGTAGCATTGACAGGGTCTATAATTCTTTTGTTATTTGAATCTCTCACTCCTCTATTGATTGGCTTTAGTCTAATAGGACTAGGTATAGCAGTTATCATACCTCTGGCTTTTTCTCGAGCAGGAAATGACAAAAATGTATCTCAGGGAAAAGCTATAGCGAGTATAGCTACCTTAGGTTATGGCGGAATGCTATTAGGTCCCTTGTTTGTTGGCTTTATTGCTGAAGCTACCTCGATTAAAACCAGCTTTTTCATACTACCACTATTAGCCCTCTTAATTTTTTTACTTTCAAAGCATCTTTCAATAAAGTCTCAATGATTTTTTTCTAAGAGCATTGCATCACCATAACTAAAAAAACGATATTTTTCTTTAATGGCATATTGATACGATTGTAACATTTTTTCAAAACCAATAAAGGCACTCACTAACATCAACAGTGAGGATTTTGGTAAATGAAAATTTGTAATCAAAACGTCGACTATGCGAAACTCAAATCCTGGATAGATAAAAATATCTGTCTCTCCTTTTTGACTTGAAAGCTCTCCATTAAGTGCAATTGATTCGAGCGTTCTCACTGCGGTGGTTCCAACCGCAATAATTCTACCGCCCATCGCTTTTGTTTTTACTATTTTATCAACTGCCTCTTGAGAAATCTCATAGTATTCACTGTGCATTTTATGGTTCTCAATATTTTCAACTTTAACAGGCTGAAAGGTTCCTGCGCCTACGTGAAGTGTTAAAAATGCATGATCTATGCCTTGTTCTTTTAGACTCGATAATAGCGATTCATCAAAATGAAGACCTGCTGTTGGTGCAGCAACTGCACCATTATTTTGAGCATAAACTGTTTGATAACGGTTTGCATCTTCTTTGACATCCTCTCGATCAATATAAGGTGGCAATGGGATATGACCAACTTCATTCAGCACTTTGAGAACAGAATCAGACTCAAAACTGACGCTATAAATGCCAGCATTTTTATCACATATCTTTAATCTAACTTTATTTTCTAGGATAATGTAACTTCCAATTTTTGGAGACCTACTTGCCTTAATCATTGCAAATGCTTCATGGTCACTAACAATACGCTCAATTAAAACTTCAACCTTTCCACCAGAATCTTTCTGCCCAAATAGCCTAGCAGGAATTACTTTAGTATCATTAAGAATTAGCAAATCATTCGGCTTTAAAAAATCACCTAACTGGGAAAATGTTGAATTGATAAAATTATCTTTTAGAACTAATAAGCGTGAATCAGTTCTATTTGCACTAGGTTGTTGAGCAATTAGTGATTTAGGCAACTCAAAATCAAATTCACTTAATTTCATTCTTGCTAAAGTAATCTAATATTTGGTATGCTGCACTTACTATAGCACGAGGGGTAATTGTCGCACCAGTAAACTGATCAAAGATACCGCCATCTCTCTTTACTTTCCATTTCGATCTTTCAGTGTTTTTTAGAGATAGACCAGCAAAGCTTTTAATCCAGTTTGATTTTCTAGTTTCTATTTTATCACCAAGACCTGGTGTTTCTTTGTGGTTAACTACCCGAACTCCTAACAAACTACCGTCAACATTAATACCTGTTAAAAGTCCAATATTGCCGTTATAACCATTAGGGTATGTATGCTCCACTAGGTGAGCAAAAACTGTATTGTTGGTTTTTGCAGGAAAAATAGTGATCGTCTGCTCAATTCCATGCAAATCGATAGTTCTATAAAACTTATCATCCAAAATTGGATTATCGTAGTTACTAACAATCTCATTGAGGCGCTTTATTAATAATTCCTGCTCATTTATTTCAATCTTAGCCTTAGTAGTTTTTTCTGCAAGGCTCACAAAAAAAACACAAATGAGCATAAAAATAAGCATGAGAAAGCCTGACTTTATAATTGTCGAATTTTTCATTTTCCAAGTACTTTTGGTTGTGTGTAAAAGTCAATTAAAGGAACAGTAATATTTAAAAGTAAAACAGCAAAAGCAACAGCATCAGGGTAGCCTCCATACACCCTAATAATGACAATCAAAATACCAATTAAAAAACCATAAATTATTCTGCCTAGGGGAGTTGTACTTGCAGATACTGGATCTGTAGCGATAAAGAAAGCTGCTAGCATAGTGGCTCCACTCAACAAATGAAATATTGAAGAAGCATAATGATTTGAATCCATTAAAAATAAAATCGATGACATCGCCACGACACCTGATAAAAGTGAAATAGGAATCTGCCACAATATAACTCGCCTGAATAAAAGGTAAATTCCACCTACTAGGAAGCCGATATTAATCCATAGCTGGCTTACGGATATTGATCCAATCTCTTTAATAGAAGCACCCATCATTAATTGTGTCTTAACATAATCTAATTTTGTCGCCCCTGTCAGTCCATCAATACTAGATAAACCAAATATAGTCTCAGAAGCATGGGTTATAGATATAAATTCAGAAGGCCACTGAGTCATTTGTAGTGGATAGGAGATTAATAAAAAGGCATAACCCAACATTGCAGGATTAAAAGGGTTATTTCCTAAGCCTCCAAATATTTGTTTACCAAAGATAATAGCAAATAAAACACCCAATACTATTACCCACCATGGAGCAATACTTGGAATTGAAATAGCTAACAAAATAGCAGTCAAAACAGCTGAGCCATCGCTTATTGAAGGTTTAATTGTTTGCCCACGCAACCTTAAAAATATTGCTTCAGCAGCTACAGCAGTTATGCAACCCAATAAAATCTGAATAAGAACTGATAATCCAAAGAAATAAATTTGAGCACCCACACCCAAAACCAATGCATAAATGACTTGTCGCATAATTTGGTTAGTATTGAGAAAGTTAGCTTGCATCTTCTTCCATATTATCAATTTTGGCAGCGTTAACTCGCTCCAAAGCCGCATCAATTTTTTCCTTTTGTGATCTATCTTTTGCCATTTTCTCTTTCAAGGCTATTTTCTTAGCTTCCATCAATGCCGCTCTCTCACTCTTGTTTCTTTCTAGACGCATTTCTCTGAATTCAAATCGCTCTCTAGCCTTCTCTATTTGAGCTTTTTCTTGGGTTTGTTTTTTATACAGCGCTTTAGAAAACTGATAATAATCAACTAAAGGAATGTTACTCGGACAGACATAAGAACAACAACCACACTCAATACAATCAAGAAGATTATAATCCATAGCCTTCTCTATATTTTCACTCTTAGAAAACCAATAAAGTTGTTGGGGCAATAACTCAACAGGGCAAACGGTATTACACATACCACAACGAATACACTCTTGTGCCACAACACTTTCTTGCGCTTTATCAATAAAAATGCAATTAGTATTTTTCGATACTGAATAATCGGTACCCTTAAGGTTAATACCCATCATCAATCCAGCCATAGTAACTTTATGACTTCCTTCTTCAAGATCGACAAAACTTAATAAGTAATCATATGTTGCGCCTAATCTTACCTGAAAATTCTTTGGCTCTTTAATGGCGCTACCCGCAAGCGTAACTGCGCGTGAAATTAATGGACGATTCTCAACAACTGCATCAAACATTGCAACAACAGTTGCTACATTTAGACAGAGGATACCGACATCAGATGCAAACTTTCCTGAAGGTACTTGAATCCCCAGCAGAGTCTTAATTAATATTTTTTCCGCACCTGAAGTGTACTTAGTTGGAATAACTTTAATCTCTATACGCTCATTATTGCAGTACTTATTTAACTCATTAATAGAATCCTGCTTGTCATCTTCAATTGCAATAATTGCTTTCTCAGCACCAATAATGTGCAATAAAACTTCTACTCCACGAATAACTTTCGTTGGGTAAGCCTGCATTAAGGCTGCATCACAAGTAATTCCAGGCTCACATTCTGTTGCATTTATAATTATGTTTTTACAGCCTCGTGCTAAACGCATCTTAGTATGAGTTGGGAAACCAGCACCGCCCATTCCAACGATGCCGGAAATACGTATTTTGTCGTAAATTGTCAGAGGTAAACAAGCCTTATAATTTTCTGTACAGCCAATACTTGTATCGACCCATTCATCTTTACCATCAGACTCAATGGTCACACATAACCCCTTGAGCCCTGACTGATGAGCATAAACATGATTACCTATAGCGGTTACAGTTCCTGAAATAGAAGCGTGAACTGGAGCGCACCGATCATCATCTATTGTTGCAATAATTTGTCCTGTTAAAACGTGCTCACCAATACTGACGCATGGTATTGCCTGGTTTCCAATACGCTGTTGCATCGGTAAAACTACTTTGTCTGGCAATGGTATACGTATTAAGTCAATCTCATTAGAGGGGTAAGGATTTTCTATTTTTAGGCCACCCTTGAAGTTACTATTAGGCATGAACTAACTCCTTAAGAGTTGGCACATAAGTTTTAATGGTTGGTTTAATTTCAATCATATCAATACAATCGACCGGGCAAACAGGTAGACATAAATCGCATCCTGTACACTCATCGGCAATGACCTGAGTCATAACCTTCGAGGATCCAACAAAAGCATCCACTGGGCATGCCTGAATACATAAAGTACAACCAATACATACTTTTTCATCAACCACAGCAACTCGCTTTGGTTTTATTTCACCATGCTCCTGATCTAAAGGCAGTGTCTCAACTCCTAAAAGATCCGCTAGGGCATCAACACCATCCTGTCCACCTGGTGGGCACTGGTTTATTTCTGCCTCACCCTTAGCTATCGCCTCAGCATATGGCTTACAGCCTGGAAAGTCGCATTGACCGCACTGGGTTTGAGGCAATATCGCATCGATTTGATCAACTAACGGATTACCTTTGACTTTGAATCTTATTGCAGCGTATCCCAAGCCCAAGCCAAATAATAAAGCTAATACTGAAAGTGTTGAGATTGCATTGATCATCAAACTAATCCAATAAAGCCCATAAATGCCATTGACATAAGTCCTGCAGTTATTAACGCTATAGGAACACCCTGAAATATTTTTGGAACATTTGCAGACTCAATTCGTTCCCTAATTCCTGAGAAAAGTATCAAAACGAAAGAAAAACCCACTGCCGCACCAAAACCATATACTGCAGATTGAAGAAAAGTATTGCTTGCACCAACATTTAGAAGAGCTACACCAAGTACAGCGCAGTTCGTTGTAATGAGTGGTAAAAATACTCCCAGCGATTGATGAAGTACAGGTGAGGTCTTGTTAACTACTAGTTCTGTAAAACCTACGACTGCGGCAATTGTTACAATAAATGCAATTGTTCTAAGGTACTCTAATTCAAATGGTATTAAAAGATAGGTATTAATAAGATAACTCGTAATACTTGCTAAAGTTAAGACGAATGTCGTGGCAAAACCCATGCCAATAGCAGTATCCATTTTATTTGAGACCCCCATGAAAGGGCAAAGTCCCAAAAACTTTACTAGAACAAAATTGTTTACCAAAATTGTACTAATGAGGATTAAAAAATACTCGTTCATATACTGGGTAATTTTAAACTAAATATAGTTTATAGTCTTTATTCACTGTCAATACCTTCAATGCAATTCTATCCCTAGTCCTCTGATAAAAGCGCATCCGCTTCATCGCCACCGGCGTTGACATACCGGTCACGCTAGATGCCGGTGTTAGGATTCAACGAAAGCGCGCTCAATGACGAAGTGCCCCGGCTTAACATTGCGGGCCTCAGTGAAACCCTTCGACTTAAGTATGCTTACTAGTTCCTTGATCATGCTGGGGCTACCGCAGATCATAAAGCGGTCGTCGTCCAAATTAGGATGGGGCTGCTGCAAGTCTAAGAATAGCTTGCCGCAGCGTATCAGCTCAGTAAGGCGGCCGTTGTTTTTATAGGGCTCGCGGGTCACCGTGGGATAGTAGACTAGCTTCTCGCGCACTATCTCCCCTATATACTCATCATTGGGTAGCACGTTTTCAATATAGTCAGTATAGGCCAGCTCAGAAACCTCGCGCACCCCGTGGGCCAGGATGACTCGGTCGAATTGATCGTAGATTTCTGGGTCTTTAATAATGCTCAGAAAGGGCGCTATACCGGTGCCGGTTCCGAGCAAGTAAAGGTAGCGCCCGGGAATCATATTATCGGAAATTAAGGTTCCTGTGGAACGCTTACCCACGAGCACCTCATCTCCTATAGCGAGGTTTTGCAGCTTTGAGGTGAGGGCGCCGTCAGGCACTTTAATACTGAAGAACTCGAGTTCATGCTCGTAGTTTGCGCTGGCAAAGCTGTAGGCGCGCATCAGTGGCCGTCCGTCAGAGGGCAGCCCAATCATAGTAAAGTGGCCATTTTTGAAACGGTAACTTGGATCGCGGGTGGTGCGGAAGCTAAATAAAGTGTCGTTCCAATGATGAACATGGGTCACTCGCTCGGTCATTAATACCGTCATTCGTACCGTCCTTTAGTTGTTAATTCCATAACATTCTCTGTTAATAAAATTTAGGGAAATTATACTAGTAAATTAATTCTTTAGATTAAGTCCTGAAATATACTTTCTAGTCTCTTTTCTCTGTCAATTCCTTCCAAAAGAAATTCTATCCCAAACCCTTTCATGAAAGTAGTATAAGAACATTTTAGTCAGCACTTCTATAGAGCCTATTGAAGCAGCTATCGCAATACTACCGGTAATTAAATATGAAATTAAAATCGTATCACACGAAGCTAATACTCTCCAAGAGATTGATTTTCCTATAGATCTAGATATATTTTCTTTCACAGAACTCTCCAAAAAAACTTCAAAAAATCAGTACTTTTCTCTAAGTCCTGAATTATTTGCTGCTGCTTGATAACAAATGCTAAATCCATTGGAGTAATCCTCTTCATTGAAGCCCTTATAATCTTCCAATAATTCATAACTCGTAACACCAGACCTAAGCATAAATTGAAGCTGATCTAGATGGGCGTTAATACCAATAATTTCACCTTTAAATCCCCATCTTTTGCTTAAAAAATAAGCCTGTGAATAGCCCCTTCCATCATCGAAATTATTAAAGTCCAAAATAACTAGTTCTATAAAATACAGACTATCTTTCAGAAGCATAATATCATCAGAAGGCTTAATAATAACACCAACTCCAAGAGTTTCATATTTATTGATATTATTAATAAATTCATCAAATTCAACTAGCTCAATATTTTCATTAGCCTTATTTACTATACTTTTTGGTTCAAGAATATCACTCATAAACCTTCTCCTTATATGGATTGATACCAATCCTTTTAAAAACATCTGTAAACCTCTCTTCCTCTTCACGGTTATCCAGATAAACATTCACAATCTCTTCTACAGCATCAACAACATTCTCACCACTTACCGATGGTCCTAACTTCTTACCAATAATAGTTTCGTGGAGAGTTTCTCCTGCTATAGTTATTTGATAATACTCTTCACCATTTTTTTGCATGCCAAGTAAACCAATATCAGCTACATGATGATGCGCACAAGAGTTTTCACATCCAGAAATGTTAATGTTCAAGTCACCAATATCAAGCAATTTATCCATATCATCAAAACGCTTTTGAACTCTTGTTGCAATAGGAATAGAAACAGCCTTTGCTAAATCACAGTAATCCCCTCCAGGACAGGCAACTATCTGCGCAAGAGTTCCTTGGTGAGGACTGGCTAATTCATACTTTTCAAGAGACTGCCATAAATCAAAAACTTGATCTTTTCTTACATGTGGAAAAACAATTGTTTGTCTTTTGGTTGTTCTTAGCTCAGTCTCACTATACTTATCTGCTAAATCTGCAAGTATTCGCATTTGTTCTGAGGAAGCATCTCCAGGAGCGGCACCTAACTTTGTAAGTGACACATTAACTATACTATAGCCAGATATCTTATGACTTCGAACATTATTTTTCTTCCAAATACTGTAATTAAAGTCAACCTTGTCGATAAATTTAGCTTGCGGTAACGGCTTAATTGGTAGCTCAAAATCTTTTTTAAGTCCTTCTAATTCAATCAGATTTAATTTTAATTCTGGATCGTCTTTGGTTTGAAGCCAGTCTTCATAAACTAATCGAGAAAATTCAACAGCGCCGAGCTCGCGAACTAGAAACTTAATTCGTAAGCGCTTCTGATGGTCACGGCGTCCTTTCAAGTTATAAATACGCATAACTGATTCAAGATAACTCAGAATATCTTCAACAGGAATAAAAGATGCTGTCTCAGCGCCAACCATTGCAGCCGCACCTAGCCCACCTCCAACAAAAACACTAAAACCTATTTCGCCCTCATCACTTCGAACCAGTCTTAGCCCTAAATCATGGATTTTAAGAGCTGTTTCATCCAGCTTTGCACCGTTAATTGCAATTTTAAATTTACCTGGAAGCCATGAAAATTCTGGATGCAAGTTAAACCATCTCCGTATTAGTTCGCAGTAGGGCCTTGCGTCCTCAATCTCACCCTCTGTTAATCCAGATAAAGGGTCAGCCGTGATATTTCTTGTTGCTTTTCCGCTAGTTTGAATTGCATGAAGACCTACACTTGATAATTCACGAAGGAGGTTTGCGATTTCTGGTAGCTCAATCCAATTAAATTGAATATTTTGGCGAGTTGTAAAATGTCCAAAACCCCTATCATATTTATCTGCTACATCAGCAAGAGCTCTTAATTGTATCGAATTTAGAGTGCCATATGGTATTGCAACTCTCAACATATGAGCATGCAACTCCATATATAACCCATTCCTTAGTCTAAGACTTCTGAATTTAGCTTCATCCAAATCACCCGATAAATGACGGTTTAATTGCTTCTCAAACTGATCGACTCGTTCGACTAAAAATTCGCTATCCTCAGGACTATATTGATACATATTACTATTATTTTAAAATTATGATGGTTATTATAGTAAAATGTTCTATATTTATATTAATTTTATAATAAAAGATAATAATATTTCAATAAAATACATATTTATAGAAAAATATTATAATTTAACCTAAATTTGGATGAGATTATGGATGCTATCGACATTAAATTATTAGACCTTCTTCAAGAGAATGCTGAATTAACCATTCAAGAGCTTTCAACTGAAGTTCACTTATCAACCACGCCGTGCTGGAAAAGAATTAATCAATTAAAAAATAATGGCTATATAAGCAAAACAGTATCACTAGTTGACCGAAAAATGGTTGGGTCAAATGTTACCGCTATGGTATTTGTAACTGTAAACACTCACGATCAACAAAAGATCAAAATCTTTGCAGAAACTGTTCTAGAAATTCCTGAGGTTATTGAATGTTATCGGATGAGTGGTGAGATTGATTACTTACTTAAAGTTGTTGTAAGCGATATTGAAAGTTATGACACTTTTTATAAAAATTTAATTGCGCAAGTTCAATTTCTTAAAGTAACCTCTCACTTTGCTATTGAAGAAATCAAAAGCACAACTAAAATTCCTCTTAGTCAACTCGAAAAACTTAGTAAAAAGGCAAACTAACTAGAAAAAACTTTCACTAATCCAATTACACAAACAAACAAAAGAACGCTCCCCATAAAGCGCTTAAATATTACATCTTTAGCAATAATTTTATCGTGCGCTTTAAGGCCAAAAAAATGTCCAATTGCTGCTATAGGAATTAACATTAACGCAAAGCGCCAGTCTATGTACACCCCCACCATCAAGAATGCCCCCATCTTAATGGACACAAGAAAAAACCACAATACAAATAAGGTGTTTCTTAGCTGCTCTATAACTATATGGCGCATATAAACTGCAACGAGTAGCGGAGCACCATTCAATGACGTGCCTGATATATATCCACCCAGGACTAAAAGTACATTATTAACCCAGCTTTTTTGGGAACTAATTGAACGATCGAGAATCCAAGTAAATGCATAAAAGCTAGTAATTGTATAAACAATCACAGTCATAATATTTGGTGGCAGACTAATCAGTCCTATTACGCCTAGAATTTTTGCCGGCAATATCCAAGGTAGCGTAGTTTTTAGGTAAGCCCAGTCAATTTTTTTAAGTGAATTTGAAAGAGATATTCCAGAAAAAAAAATTAAATGAATTCCAATCACTGGAAGCCAATCAATGGGTGATCCACCAACCAACATTAGCAGTGGCAGTCCTAAAACAACGCCACCAAAACCTAGGCCTGTTCTAACAAATCCAATCCAAATAAAAATCAAAGCAACGAGCGCTAATTCCAAAAACGTAAAGCTCATAGCATTCTCATTAAGTTGATAAAAAGAGCTAGAAAGTAATTACTTTGATTGAATAATTTCAGCTAAATAATTTGCACTTTCAGCAGCTAAATCTGAATCAATACTCTCTACCATTACTCTTATCAGTGGCTCTGTACCAGATTTCCTAATAAGAACTCGGCCTTTATCTGAGAGCTTAGATTCAATAACTTTTACTGCATCACTGAGTCTTTCGTTATTAATTAGGTTTACTTCAGCCTCAGTTTTAATATTAATCAGTACCTGAGGGTACTTATTCATTTTTTTTTTAAGGTTATAAAGTGATTGTTCTGATTTGCACAAAACCTCTAAAACTTGCAATGCAGCAATGATGCCATCACCTGAGGTCGACTTGTTAAGACAAATAATATGACCCGAACCCTCGCCGCCCAAGACAGCATGATTTTTAATCAGTTGGTCCATAACATGCCTATCACCAACCTCTGCTTCAATAAAATTTATACCCAAATCTGAAAGTGCATCTCGAATTCCCAGATTGGTCATCTTTGTACCCACAACTGTATTTGACTTAAGTTGGCCATTTTTTTTCCATGCATCGGCAATAATAAAAATGAGTTCATCGCCATCGACCTTTTCACCTTTATGATCAACCATTATTAATCGATCGCCATCACCATCAAAAGCAATACCAATATCTGCATTCTGGTCTAACACTTCTTGTTGTAAATGCTTTGTATCAGTGGCTCCGCAATCACGATTAATGTTGTACCCATCAGGTTGATTATTAATCATCACCACACTAGCACCTAATTCCGTAAAAACATCTTCTGCAATATGATAGGTTGCGCCATTTGCACAATCTATTACAATCTTTAAATTCGAAAGGTCCCAATTTTTATCAAATGTTGACTTACAAAATTCGATATACCTACCTACCGCCTGGCCATATCTTTTTGCTTTACCAATAGATGCAGAATCAACACTAACCATAGTGCTTGAGATTTTTTCTTCGATGGCCTTTTGGATTTCATCACTTAGCTTTACACCTTTACTTGAGAAGAATTTAACGCCATTATCTTGAAATTGATTATGAGAAGCACTGATCACAACGCCAGCAGTTGCTCCAAAGGCTTGGGTTAAATATGCAATAGCTGGCGAAGGCATCGGACCCAACAGGCCAACATTAACGCCTGCAGATAAAAAGCCAGCCTCAAGAGCAGACTCAAATAAATACCCAGATACTCTAGTATCTTTTCCAATAATGACACTCGCATTTCCACTCTCTCTTAAAACAGAGCCTACAGCCCAGCCAACTTTTAACAAAAAGTCTGCTGTAATTGGAGCCTTCCCGACTTCTCCTCTAATTCCATCAGTACCAAAAAATTCGTGCAAAAATTACTCCCTAAAATTCTTAATTTGTTGCCAAACTGTGAGCGCATCTTTTGTCTCAGCAACATCGTGAACTCGAATAATATCAGCGCCGTTCTCTACCGCAATCAATGCAGCAGTTACACTTCCAATCATTCTTGAGTCAACATCTTTATCCCCTAGCAGGGAGCCAATCATTGATTTTCTTGAGAGTCCAGCCAAAATCGATACGCCAAACTCATGAAACTCAGACAGATTTTTTAACAAAGCTATATTATGTCCTAAATTCTTCCCAAAACCAAATCCCGGGTCAAGCGTAATCGCATTAAGCTTGATACCTGCACTCTTGCATGCCTCAAGTCTCTGTTCAAAAAAAGCCTTAATATCACTAACAACATTATCGTATGTAGGATTTGTTTGCATCGTTCTTGGACTGCCTTGCATATGCATTAAACACACATCCGCCTGTAAAGAAGCGGCCATTTGCAAAGCACCCTCTGAACGAAGCGCATTAACATCATTAATGATACTTGCGCCTGCATTGAAAGCTTTTTCCATGACAATAGGCTTAGAGGTATCAATCGATATTGGTACATCAATATTACCACTTAAAGCTTCAATAACTGGTATTACGCGATTTAATTCGTCTTCAACACTTACTTCTGGGGCTCCTGGACGAGTTGACTCACCACCAATATCAATAATTCCAGCGCCTTCTTTAACCATTAACTCAGCTTGAGTTATTGCGCTCTTGGAGTCAAAAAATAAACCACCATCTGAAAAAGAGTCTGGTGTAATATTTAGCACGCCCATGATGATTGGTTGACTGACCACCATGATTACCTCAGGCTATGCAAGCTGTTCAGTACTACCGTCAGATTCAGTTTTAGTATCTGAAGATGATTTAGATTGCTTTGCTTTTTCACCGCCAGTTCCTAGGTCTGACGAAACCTCATCTGAGTCAACAACTTCAGAAGCCTCACGCATAGGGATTCGCGCCATTAAATCATCAATTTGCAACGTATCAATGGTTTCAAATTCAACTAATGCTGCAGCCATTGCATCCAAAATATCTCTGTTATCTTCAAGAATTTTGTATGCTTGTGAATAATTTAAATCAATTATTTTTCTTATTTCGCTATCTACTTTAGTAAAAGTTTCATCTGAAATATGTTTATGTTTTGTTACTTGGCGACCTAAAAATATTTCGCCCTCTTCTTCGCCATAGGCCATGGGTCCCATCACGCTTGACATTCCCCAAAGTTTGACCATTTTATGAGCAATCTCGGTTGCACGCTCAATATCATTACTAGCGCCGGTTGTTACTGCCTCTTTTCCAAAAACAAGCTCTTCTGCTATTCGTCCACCAAATAAGGAGGCAACTTGAGAGTTCAGTTTGCGTTTTGAAATACTGTAGCTATCTTTTTTAGGTAAAAACATGGTTACTCCCAGCGCTCTCCCCCTAGGAATAATGCTGACCTTATAAACTGGATCATGTTCTGGCATTAATCGTCCAACGATTGCATGGCCTGCCTCATGGAAAGCTGTCATTTCCTTTTCTGATTCATCCATAACCATACCTTTGCGCTCTGCGCCCATCATAATCCTGTCTTTAGCTTTTTCTAGCTCACTCATTCCAACTAACTCTTTACTTAGGCGCGCCGCAATTAACGCAGCCTCATTAGTTAAGTTAGCTAAATCTGCGCCTGAAAATCCAGGCGTACCTCTTGCAATATCCATTGATTTAACATTTTTTGCAATCGGTAGCTTTCTCATATGAACTTTTAAAATAGCGTTGCGGCCATTAATGTCAGGCAAACCAACAGTAACCGTTCTATCAAACCTTCCTGGTCTTAAAAGAGCAGGGTCCAAAACATCTGGACGGTTGGTAGCTGCTACAACGATAATACCCTCTGAGCCTTCAAAACCATCCATTTCAACTAGCATTTGGTTAAGCGTTTGTTCACGCTCATCATGGCCTCCACCCAATCCAGCACCACGTTGACGGCCTACAGCATCAATTTCATCAATAAAAATAATACAAGGGGAATTTTTTTTGGCCTGCTCAAACATATCACGAACTCGAGAGGCACCAACACCAACAAACATTTCTACAAAATCAGAGCCAGAAATAAAAAAGAATGGAACATCTGCCTCACCTGCAACTGCTTTGGCTAATAATGTTTTTCCAGTGCCCGGAGGCCCAACCATTAGAACTCCTTTTGGAATTCTTCCACCAACTTTAGTAAATTTAGCAGGATCAGAGAGAAAATCAACAAGCTCACCAACCTCTTCTTTTGCCTCATCAACACCCGCTACGTCTTCAAACGTCACATTTGACTCATCTTTAGTAATTAGTCGCGCCTTCGACTTGCCAAATGACATTGGGTTTTTACCACCCATAGCGCCACCTGCGCCTCGCATAGTGTACATAATGACACCAATAAGCAACAAAATAGGTGCAAGCGAAATTAACAATTGTTTTATAAAACTTTCTTTAGTAGGGGGTGTTGCTTGAACTGAAACCCCATTATTAAGCAGGTCCCCCATCAAGCCTAGGTCTCCAGGGCTATAGGTATCAAATTTCTGACCGTTCCCAGTCACACCACTAATATTACTACCCGCGATTTTGACGCTAGCAACGTTACCTTGCTTAACGTTTTGGATGAACTGAGAGTAACTAATCTCGTTTGTTTCATCTGTAACTTTAAACTGCCCAAAAAGCGAGGCAAGTACACTCCCTAGAACCAACCATAGTAAAATATTCTTATACATATATTTAAATTTAACCTAAATTAGAAAGGTAAATATACCCTATTGATTTGTTATATATAGGTTTTGATACCATTTTTCAAGGTTTGATGAAATAATTTTTATAATTATGACATAATGGCTACCACTAGGTTGAATCCTGTTTTGTATCATTTTTACCCGACTTATACTCATTTAAAAACATGAACATTAAACCTGAACAGCTCCCAAATAACCTTCAAAATCGACTGGAACCCGTTTATTTTATATTTGGCTCTGAAATTCTTCTGGTTGAGCAATCTTTAACAACGATTAAAGATGCTGCAAAAAAACAAGGATTTAATGACCGTATTCGTTTTGATATTGATGGCAATTTTTCCTGGGATATTATCTTTAGTACTATCTCAAGTCCGTCACTTTTTGCTGAAAAGCGCATCATTGAATGCCACTTAACAACAGGTAAAATAGGCGTCAAAGGCTCAAAAGCACTTACAGAATTAACCGATAACCTTCCAGATGATGTCTTACTCATTGTCTCTTCAGGCAAGTTAGATAAGGCTCAGCAAAAAAGCAAGTGGTTTAAGGCCTTAGATAAGAAGGGCGTTACTATTCAGCACTGGGAAGTGCAAAGTGAGCATCTTGTTGGTTGGGTCCATAATCAGATGACTCAGCTTGGTTTGAAGCCAAATAACGAGGTTGCAAATGCAATCGCTTATTGCACTGAAGGTAATCTTTTGGCCTCTATGCAGGAAATACAAAAACTTCAAATTGCCTACCCTGATGGACATATTGATGTTGATGACTATCTTAATCAAATTGACCAACAGTCACATTACACAGTCTTTGGAATCATTGACGCTGCACTTAAGGGTGACTCTAAAAAAGTTAACAAAATCTTCAATTCCCTAGTTGATGATGATACACCCCCTGTAATTTTAATTTCATCACTCTATCGTGAAATAAAGGCCCTCATTGTAATGTCTATTGAACTCAAACAAAACCAGCAAATAGATGTGATCCTTAATAATCACCGGGTTTGGCAAAAACGAAAGCCTTTGATTACAAATGCCCTCAAAGTTCATAGTTATCAGCAACTTCAAAAATTGCTTTTATCACTCGGTCGTATTGACCGCTCTCTCAAAGGTATGGATAATCTAAACGTTTATGATGAGTTGCGAAGTATATTAATTACTTTGTCAGGGAAAATTCAATGGATTCGATAGCGAAACTGATATCAAGCATAGGCCAAAAAGCCAAAAATGCATCTAATACTTTGCGAATCGCAAGTACTGATACAAAGAACTCTGCTTTACTTAATATTGCGAATGAAATTCAAGAGAATCAAGATATTATTCTTGATGCAAACAACAAAGATTTAATTGTTGCAAAAAATAACAATATTGATGATGCGCTTTTGGATCGACTCATGCTTAACAATGAAAGAATTCAAAGTGTTATTGATGGCCTTAAGCAGATTGTCTCTTTGAATGACCCTATTGGTGATGTTTCTGACTTAGAGTCAAGACCTAGTGGTATTAAGATTGGAAAAATGAGAACACCCCTTGGCGTCATTGGGATGATCTATGAATCTCGTCCAAATGTTACCGTAGACGCTGCAGCTTTGTGCATAAAATCAGGTAATGCCATCATTCTTCGTGGTGGTTCTGAGGCAATTAACTCCAATATAGCCTTTTATCATTGCATAAAAAATGGACTCGAAAAAGCTGGACTTAATCCAGACTCGGTTCAACTAATTGAAGTCACTGATCGCGAAGCGGTAACAGAACTCGTTAAAGCTAGTGACTATGTGGATGCTATTATTCCTAGAGGCGGTAAGGGTCTTATAAAAAATGTCAGCAGTAACGCCAAAGTACCGGTTATCAAACACCTTCACGGAGTATGTCACACATATTTAGATAAGGATGCTGACTCTCAAAAAGGAATTGACATTGCGTTCAACGGAAAAACTCGTCGATATGGTGTCTGTAATGCTACTGAAACCCTTCTTGTTCATAAGGATTTTGACAAAGAAGCTCTATCTGAACTAATACAACTCTATTTTGACAAGGGAGTTGAGTTGCGTGGGTGTGAGAGATCGCAGAAACTTTCAAGTAGTATTACTAAAGCATCTGAGGAAGACTGGAGTGAAGAGTATCTTGGACCAATTCTTTCAATGAAAATCGTTGACTCAATTGATGAAGCTATCTCTCATATCGAAAAGTATGGCTCCTCGCATACCGAAGCAATCGTCACAGAAAATGATGAAAGCTCAAAAAAATTCCTTTCAGAGGTTGATTCATCTTCAGTTATGGTTAATGCTTCAACTGGCTTTGCTGATGGATTTGAATACGGATTAGGTGCTGAAATTGGCATCAGTACTGGTAAATTTCATGTCAGAGGCCCTGTAGGACTTGAGGGTTTAACATCTCAAAAATATATCGTCATAGGTGACGGACAAATAAGACCATAGAGAGTGAACATACAATGACAATTAATGAAACACTAGCCATTATTCAAAGAGGTGCCGATGAAATCTTGCCTCTTGATGAGCTCAAGAAAAAACTTGAAAAAAATAAGCCATTAAGGATCAAGCTGGGTATGGATCCAACCGCTCCAGATCTTCACCTCGGTCACACAGTCGTAATTAATAAGATGAAACAGCTCCAAGACCTTGGTCACGAGATTATTTTCTTGATTGGTGATTTCACAGGGATGATTGGTGACCCAACAGGTAAAAATGTTACTCGCAAGCCGCTCACAAAAGAAGAGGTTCTTGAAAATGCTAAAAGCTATGAGGATCAGGTCTTTAAGATACTGGATAAAGATAAAACCAGGATAGCTTTCAACTCTGAATGGATGTCAAAGATGAGTTCTGCGGCAATGATTTCTCTAGCATCAAAGCAAACGGTTGCTAGAATGCTTGAGCGTGATGACTTTTCCAAACGATACAAGTCTGGCCAAGCAATTTCAATACATGAGTTTTTATACCCACTAGTTCAAGGTTTTGACTCTGTTGCACTTCAGGCTGATATTGAGCTCGGTGGCTCTGATCAAAAATTTAACCTTTTGGTTGGTAGGGATCTGCAAAAACAAGCAAATATGGAGCCTCAGGTCATTCTTACTATGCCAATATTAGAAGGCCTTGATGGTGTTCAAAAAATGAGTAAGTCGCTTGATAACTATATAGGTATTGATGAGACTCCGGACAGTATGTTTGGCAAGATTATGTCAATATCAGATGAACTGATGTGGCGATACCTCGAACTTCTCAGCTTTGAGTCACTCGAAACCATTGAGTCTTGGAAGCAGGAAGTTGAGAATGGTGAAAATCCAAGAAACATTAAATTTCGCCTTGCCGAAGAAATTATTACGCGATTTCATGATAGTGATCAAGCCAAAAAAGCACAGCAAAACTTTATCGATCGATTTGCAAAAAATCAAATTCCTGATGAGATGGATGAGTTTACCTTTGCAAAGGGAACTAAGATTGCAAACCTACTTAAAGACTCTAACCTTGTAAGCTCAACTTCTGAAGCTTTTCGAATGATTAAGCAGGGTGCTGCAAAAATGGATGGTGAAAAGATAGGCGACAAAGATTTGACTCCTATCGAGGGAACTTCAATATACCAAGTAGGTAAAAGAAAGTTTGCTAAAGTCACAATTAGCTAATTTAAATTAATCAAGAGTATAATAGAGTTATCTGGGGATGACATGGCTTCGACGAGGAGTTGGATTTCAAGGATGCATGTCGAGGACAAAGATTGCTCGTAAAAACGTTCTTTAAATAATAGTTGCAAACGAAAACAACTACGCTTTAGCAGCATAATGCTAACCGTTACTTGAGAGTCGTCTGTACTTTTGGGATAACGGTCGCTTACAGACTCGCCACTATTATTATTTTAGGATAATAGGGTTAAAACCTAAACTAAAATCGCTTTCTACATCCCTGTTGGTCGGGTGGTAAAAAGTTAACTCAATAGGCCTTTACTAAGCATGTAGACTTCTTGACTGAAGGTTTTCGGACGGGGGTTCAATTCCCCCCATCTCCACCAAATAACTTATCTGTAACACCCTCTATAACAACCTTTACTTGATTATAACCCTTTAACAGTAAGGGTTGTAGTATTTTACTAATATCTAAGTAAATCCACTAACATCTACAGACATCTACACATAATGAGTATATAATTGAGTATATATCTATTCAATCATAATTGTTTAAAGCTACATATACTCATAAATGCTAACAGATATTCAAATCAAGAATGCCAAACCAAGTGATAAGCCATATCCTCTTAAAGATTTTGGGAATTTAAGTATAGTTATCTACCCTTCTAAAGCTAAGATTTGGCAACACAGGTTTAGCATCAAAGTAGATGGCAAGAGAAGAGAAAAGAATAGGAGAGGAGGAGCATATCCTTCTATGTCTATTAAGGAAGCTAGAGCATGGAGAGATAATAATAAAGAATTACTCGCTCAAGGAATTATTCCTCCAAAGAAATACGCTCCAATCAATCTAGTAAGTTCTGACATACCTTCATTCAAAGAAATGTTTGATATGTGGCATAAGACTATGTCAAAGCAATGGTCAGATGATTATTCAATTGATACCCAACAAAGAGGAGATATGTATTTACTCCCTCAACTTGGCAAGTTACCTATAACTTCAATCAAGCTTGGACTGATTAGAGATTTATTACTTGATATTCAAGATACAGGAAAACTTGATACGGTTAAAAAGATTAAAGGTATTGTTACAAGAGTGCTTGATTACGCTGCAAGTAGGGAAGTAATTGAAATTAATGTAGCTAAATCACTATCACCTGACCTATTCATCAAGAAACCAGAGAAACATTATGCTCATGCTAAAACACCTCAAGAATTAAAGTCGTTGTTGTTAAAGTTAGAGCAAGTTAGTAGTGGTCTATCTGTCAAAACAGCAGTTATGCTAGTACCTCATCTCTTGTTACGACCAAGTGAAGTAGCTGAATTGAAATGGGAGTACTTTGATTTTGATGAGAGGATGATTACTATTCCTGCTGAAGCAATGAAAGTAAAAAAGAAGATTCACCATGTTCCTTTGAGCAATATAACCTTTGAAATATTCAGTACTCACAAGAATAAGAGTGTAGATTCTCCTTATTGTTTCCCTTCACCAATGAATAAAAGCAAACCAATTGGTACTGAAAGTTTACTTCAAGCCATTAGAAGAGTTGGAGTTACTGATGATGAATTTACTACTCATGGAAATAGACATACAGCAGCTACAATCATTGGTAATCATTTGCCACACATCAGACGAGATGTTGTAGATGCTCAGTTACATCATAAGATAACTGGAGTTAGTGGGATTTACAATCGAGCAGACTTCCTTGAAGAGAGAAAAACTCTGATGGAAGATTGGTCTAATTATTTAGATAAGCTCCAAGAAGATAAAACAGATTCAAAAGAAACTCTCACTATAGATGAAAACATTGAAAAACTGAAAGCTGAGATTGATAAACAACTAACAAGGGGATAG
>Ga0207991_1000464_pt1 | contig 27366 bp, 27 predicted proteins | sample ETN07SmetaG_FD_185786 | JGI IMG/M metagenome (GOLD analysis project Ga0207991, IMG submission 185786) | Marine microbial and viral communities from oxygen minimum zone, Eastern Pacific Ocean - ETNP2014F14-07SV275 (SPAdes) (version 2) | ecosystem: Environmental > Aquatic > Marine > Oceanic ...
ATATCTATTTTGGCCATTAAACCTATAATCTTTTCCGTATCTCTTGCATCTATTCCATGGTTAGGGCGAAGTACAATTAAATCTTCTTCCCGAATAGTTTCTCCAGCTGAAAGATCTCGAATTGGGTAAACCGCCCGACGAAAAGAACGGACATGATCTGTAGAACTTTCTTGCTCAGTTGGTTTCTTTTTATCTGAACCATGTAAATTGTTAATTATTTTAATATCGCGTATTAATTCTTTTACTTCTTGTCCTGTTAATGAAACAAAGTGATCTCTAAAAGTTTTTCCTTCTCTTGAGTTTGTAAAATGGAATTCAAGTATTTTTGCACCCATACTGAACGCTATTCTCAAGGCAAGTGTTCCCTCAGTATGGTCAGAATACCCAATAGGATATTCAAAAGTTTTTCTTAAAGTTTTTAGAACATTTAGATTCACATCCGTATCTTTATTTGGGTAAAGGGATGTACACTGTAAGATGGCTAATTTTTCAGGTAAATCATAAATAGGATTAATTGATCGAATATAATTAACGGATCCAACAATATCTTCTAGTGAAGATAATCCTGTCGATAAAATAATTGGTTTCCCTTTTTCTGCGATTTTTTTTAATAATGGAAATGCAGTTAAATCTCCAGATCCGATTTTATAAAGTTTTAGAAAGGGATCAATCCATTCCAAGACTGATTCATCCCAAATAGATGCAGAATATTGGACTCCATTTTGAATACACAGTTCTGCAAGGTGAACATGATTATTTTGGGTGAGTTCGAATTTTTTAAAGTGCTCAACTCGATTAGGAGACTCTTTTTTATTGACTAAAGTAGCACCTGTATAAATTTGGTATTTAATAATATCTACATCCGCATCAATAGCTTGATGAGTTAAATCTAAAGCGAACTCAAAATCTCCCTCATGATTCCCACCTATTTCAGCAATGAGCAAAGGGCCATGCTTTCCAATAAAGGGGTTATTCATAAACAAGATCCAATTTAAGATATAGATCAATAATTTCTTTTGTAGAATAGGTCCAATGGGGCTTTATCATATTTTGAATGATGGATTCTATTTTATTAAAATCATTTTTTGTGTCCAGGGCCAAATGGAGTCCTTTGGGATATTTAAACTCGGAATTTTTATAATATAAAATTTGATTCTCTGGTAGGTTTTTGTAAAAAAAAGGCATCACATGTTCCTGCTCATAGTCGTTAAACATTGAAATGTTTTTCTTCATGATTTGTACATTAACCATTTCAACGCTGACACCGGGGGGGAAGGTCCTCCCTTGGACATTAGATAAAAAATTGTAGTGTCCTGTATGGGAAAATTCTATCATTTTTCGAATAATAATTGGATCTGTGAAAATGTTATCTCCATTGATTCGAATGGCAAAATCTAAATTGGCCTTTTCGGCACAGGAAAAAAATCGATGTGCTACATTTAATTTTGATCCTCGATAAATTGAAATTTGATTCTTCTGGCAATAGGATTCAATAGGATCATCACTTTTCTCATTTGAAGTTGCAACTATGATTTTCAAATGTGGATCCACGAATGCCACTCTTTCCAAAATATAGGACAAAATGGGTTTCTCGATAATGGGTTTTAAGATTTTTCCTGGAAAGCGAATAGAATCGAAACGGCATAAAATAATGATGCCGGTTCTCATGTCCGTTTACCAATCTGTTTTGCAGGTGTCCCTCCAAAAATGGTATAAGGTGGAACATTTTGATTTACGACCGACCCAGCAGCAATAACTGAACCTTGCCCCACGGTTACACCAGATAAAATTTTAACACCTGTACCTAACCATACATCATTTTCAATAACAATATTGTTGGCTTCAATTGGTTGTTCATTGATTCTTTGGCTTTTTTGAATTTGGTGATTTGAATCTATTAAATAACAAAAAGGGGCGATAAGGCAATCATGTCCAATTGAAATCTCAATTGATGAAAAAATCATTGTATGGTAACCTATTGTCGTTCGATCTCCAATGGATATCGATGCATTTATATTCGTAGGACAAATTCGAGTACCTTCTTTTAAAATAACGCTATTACCAAGAGAAATGTTTTTTGGGAACCTTAACAGTTTCACATTAGAATCAATAATAATATCTTGCCCTATATGATAACATTTTCTTGAAATAAACCAGGACCTAATTTGCCCAATTAAGGACTGTTTATAGTGTTTCCTAAGCTGGTTTTCTATAATTATTTTATTAGGATTATCCATAGTATGTCAAAATACGTGTTTATTTTTTTTTGTGAGTGTAATCACTGATGTAAAGAATGCCCACAGGGTACTTAAGAAAAATCCTGTAATAATACCACCTATGACAATTAATTTCCTTTGGGGTTTCTTTTTCAAAACAGGAGCTTCCGCTTCATCCAAAATAGTAACCATTAACAGGTCTCTTGCTTCTTCTATTTTGGCTAATTCATATTGTTGGCGCAAGGTAATATAAACTTGCAGATTAGATTCAATATTACGCTTTAAGCGCCCTCTTATTTCATCTAATGATGGATTGGTATAGGAGAACTTTTCCTTAAATTGGGTTAATTCTTTTTCTGAATATTCTAGGTCGTCCTTGGAATTAATTAATTGATTCTTAATAAACTCAAGATTCCTTTTTGCTTCTTTACCTTGTTCATATGAAACAAAATCTTTTACAAAATCTGAAATATAATTTGCTATATCAGCTGCAAGTTGTGGCTCTTCCATTAATACTGAAACTTCGATTAATCCAGTACCTGATTCTGCTACAGTAATTAAGTCCCCTAGTTGTTCCATTCCTTTGAATAATTGACTTTTTTCAGGGTCCCTGTCATCTGAGAAAAAAGGGATTAATTTTGTAATTATTGGTTTTATGGAGTACCATTTGATTTTATCTAGTTCCCAATATTTAATCAAAGTCGTTTGTTCAGAGAATTTTTCATTTTCCCATTGATTCATAACCACGGCTTTTTTTAATCGTTGGCTATTAATAATATCCGGAACATTAAAGGTTTGTCCGCTACTGATTCCTCCTAATCCAAAACTTTCGGCAATGCCTTGAAGGCCATTATTAAAAGCAGACCCAGTTTCTGCTAAAGTACCAGCAGGATATAGTGAAATTTTGGATTCATAGAATGGGGTTGCAATTAGACTATATACTAAGAAAAGAACTGAGATTGCAGAAGTCCTTTTTATAATGAATATTTTCTTTAATCGTAGTATAGCCCATAGGGAGAAAATATCTAAATCCAAAACTGTACCCTGATTTACGTTAGGTACATCTACTTTTCCTGTACTAATTGCCCCTCGTTTTTTTAATTCTGCAATTCTATTTCTTAAGGTTTTTTCAGAAAGTCCGTAAAGTTCGGCAATTTGTGTTCTTTTTTGAGGATTATCCAGGATTTCGGGATGATTATTGACAATATCCAGAATTTTTTGTTCGTGTGATGTTAACTCCATTCTAATTCCCATTAGCTAAATTATCTTTAAGGTTACTTGTAGAAATACCTTTCGTACGATCGATATAAATAATTTCACAGATATCACTTAATTCATCAAATTCACCCTTCCAATCATCACCGATTGTAAATATTTGAATTTTATTTGATAGAATATCTTTTCGTTTTTGTTCCCAATTCTCTTCTGGAATTACTTTATCTACATATTGAATTGCTTCAACTATTTTAATTCGATGTTCAAACGGGTAAATACATTTTTTCCCTTTTTTTATATTAAACTCATCTGTCGATACTGCCACAACTAAAAAATCGCCTAATTCTTTTGCTCTTCGCAATAATTCTAAATGTCCAAAATGGAACAAATCAAACGTTCCGTATGTGATTACTTTTTTCATTAATAATTGGTGTCTGCTAGTAGTGGTCCATGCTTAAACTGATTATAAGGATGCTGTATAATAATTATTGTATTCCTTGATATTTTACCATGGAAATTATCTGATACATTGAAATTTATATTGGGCAGTGATATTTTTAATTCAATTTCCAATGGCATTTTGAATAACGACAATTAAAGCTGCAACTTGTCCCAAAGATGCCAAAATATCTTTCAGAATTATCCATTTGTTATACTCCATTTTTTCAGGTATAAAAATGGTATCCCCATTTTCAATCTGGGCAGTTTTGTTAATAGGTAATCGCTGACCTGTTCCTGCTTTAATGATAAATTTTTTCCGTGTTGCTGTTTTAGTTATTCCGCCTGCGAGATCAATATATTCATTAAAAGTTATATCTGTGGTATATGGGTAGCGTCCCGGTTTAAGAACGCCTCCCAAAATTTCTATGTAGTTAAAATTCTCTAGGATGACAATTTCATCCTCATTCACTAAGGGAAGGTTCATGAGCGATTGTGCTTGCTCTAAAGACGATGATTCTATCGTTCCTTTTTTTGTGAGCATTCTCGCTTTTATATAAGCTTTTTCTTCAGGTGAACGGTTTTCATTTGGAATTAATAAAATTCTATCATTTTCGCGATCTGGAATTAGGGCGATAGACTTATTATTTATAATTAATTTCGTTTCATCTGCTCTTGCAGTGAATCCGCCTACTTTTTTAAGAGCATCACCAATGGTTGTTTTTCCCGGCTCAATTGCATATACACCGGGATATTTAATTTCTCCAGTGATGTAAACAATATCCTGACGTTTATATTCTTGATCATACCGGACCATGATATGATCTTCCGATGAAATTAAAATGGTATCTGCCTGCGACATTGTTATTATAAAACTGAATTTTTCTTTAGATGAAATGAACCGAGTAATTTCTACTTTATTGGAGTCTGCATCAGGCCTTAACCCGCCAGCAAGGTCTACAAATTGAGATAAAGATTCGCCTTTTATGAATTCATAATTTCCCGGGATTTTTATACCTCCAAAAATTCCGACTAAATGTTCCATCAGAGGCACTCTTACTACATCTCCTTGCTGAAGAAATGGGTTATTATTATCTATTCCAGTTGATCCAAATTTTACCAAATCTACCGGAATAGTTTCTCCATTTCGAAAGATCTCTATATTACGTCTGGACATTTCCGGATAAAGGTTTTGATCAGTATTTTGATCAGCATTATAATCAACAGAGGATCCAGATTGTAATTTATGAAGAATTTCTTCATACAAGTCAGACACTCGAGAAACTGGCGTGACGGTATAAAACCCAGGGTTTTGTAAATGGCCAATAACCTTAACCTTAAACTCTCTAATCTCAGATAAAATAATAAATATTTTGGCACTACGGTTAAGAGACTGAATAGCAATTTCCATTTTTTTGATTGAACTTGAAAGTGTTAGCCCGTTTACTTGGACGATACCTACGGAAGGGATAAGGATTTCTCCTGTGGGAGAAATAGTTAGTGTATAATTTGCTACATTTTCACTTGAAATAATATTCACAATGAATTGATCGCCCGGGCCAACCAAATACTGCTCTGGATTAATTGGTTTTTCTACTTTTATTCTCGTTTGTTCCTGCCTTTCATTAACACTGGATGCATTGGTATAGCCAGAACTAGATATTTTGGACTGGGCCATTCTCAATGCATTAATATCAAGTGTTTGAGCAAATAAGGACGCACAAACCCCAAAAAGAAGAAAAATTTTATTCATAATATTTAGTGATAATTCGTCGAGGTTTCGACATGGGATAAGGATCTGCTATCGCCAAGACGATGTTGTATTTTTTATTTTGCCTTTTTTATGGTAAACTGGGCGCAGTTTTTATCGATAGAAATCCTATTGCGTACTCTCAAACTTATTATATAACCATTGAAATTCCAAAATAAAATTAGCCCGGGCAAAAGCCCGTATTTTATTTTCTTCTGTTGTTAAAATAGGTATTAGGTCAAAAATATTATTTAAAACTAAAAGAATCTCTGTTAAAATAATTAAATGTTCTTGTTTTTCGTTTTTATTATATATGATATTGCAATAATAGAATACATCAATTTACTCCATAAACTTACTTTATAAATGTATTTCTGTTATTTCAATCTTATTCTAGACAAAATAATTTAAAATGTATAAGGTGTTATAGGTAATCTTTTAGATTTAAAATAAATTCACCTTTTAAAGTTTGGTGAAAAAATATGATATCAATTAAGGATCTCCGAAAACAGCCGGAGTTTTATAAAAAAATGCTTGCATTAAAGAGTGACCATGCAGATGTGGATCAACTTCTCTTATTGGATAAGACATTTCGTAGACTACAAACAGAGGTTAACCATCTTCGGGCTGAAAGGAATAGTGCTTCGGAGGCTATCGGTTTGGCAAAAAAAGCTGGACAAGATGCTTCAGATGCCATTAAACAAACTCGTGAGTTGGGAGATCGATTAAAGGAAATCGAAGATAGACTTCACCAAACCGATGAAGAATTAAATAAAGTATTATATCAAATCCCAAATTTGCCACATGAAACTGTTCCTAAAGGATCCAATGAGATTAACAATGTCGAAATAAAATCCTGGGGAAAAAAACCTGACTTTATGTTTACTCCTAAAGCCCATCTTCAATTAGGTGAGTCATTAACTCTCTTTGATTTTGAGCGAGGCGCAAAATTATCTGGAAGCGGATTTCCCCTGTACGTTGGGAAAGGCGCCCAATTAGAACGTGCTTTAATCAATTCCATGGTTGATCATCATGAAAAAGAATATGGATTCACTGAATTATTTCCTCCAGTATTAATGAGAAAAGAATCCATGGTGACTACGGGCCAGTTGCCAAAATTTGAGGAAGATATGTATCATACTGAGGTGGATAATCTCTATTTGGCTCCCACGGCGGAAGTGCCTGTTACTAATGTTCATCGTGATGAAATACTGGATGAATCAGAACTACCTATCTATTATGTAGCATACTCCCCGTGTTTTAGGCGAGAATCAGGTTCTTATGGTAAAGACACCAGAGGTCTCTTGAGAGTTCACCAATTCAACAAAGTTGAATTGGTGAAATTCGCGGTTCCAGAAACATCATACGATGAATTGGAAGATCTTACAAAACAGGCAGAATCCATTTTAAAGAAATTAGGTCTTCATTATCGTGTGGTTGAATTATGCACAGGCGAATTGAGTTTTGCGGCCGCTAAATGTTATGACCTCGAAATATGGGCACCTGGTGAGCAAAAATGGTTGGAAGTATCATCATGCAGTAACTTTGAATCTTTTCAGGCACGACGGGGAAATATTCGATATCGAAGATCAGAAGATAATAAAGTTGATTTTCTCCATACGTTGAATGGTTCAGGTGTAGCAACACCCCGGCTCATGGTTGCGTTATTGGAAACATACCAAACAGAAAAAGGAACAATTCAATTTCCAAATGAAGTTGCTAATTTTTTAGGTATTCGAGAGATCACCTAATTGCGTTACATTTGGATTTTATTCAATACAGTTATTTGGACCACATTATTGGGTTTTTTTGGAATCGTTGTTTCTATTTTTGAACCCCGGCGGGGCAGGACATTGGGCTATTGTGCTAATCTGTGGGCTAAATTAATCCTCTTTTTTGGAGGTGTTAAATATTCTGTAAAAGGTTTGGAATTCCTGAAGCCAAATGGATCGTATATTTTTGCAGGAAATCATGCTTCCGAATTTGATATATTATTAGCCTTCGCAGGGCTACCATATTGGGTGGTCTCTATTGCAAAAATAGAGTTGAAATCTATTCCAGTTCTTGGGTGGGTCATGCGTGCTGCTGGTCATATATTTGTGGATCGAGGTCGTCAAGAACAAGCATTAAAATCTTTGAAGATTGCAAGAGAATCTCTGATAAAAATGCCACGTTCCGTATTACTATTCCCTGAAGGGACACGAACCAAAGATGGGTCCTTGGGGCAATTTAAACGCGGTGGATTGATTCTAGCAATTGAAACTGAAATCCCAATCGTTCCGGTGGCATTTGTAAACACTTTCGAAATGCTGGAAAAAGGGTCATGGACAATAAAAAACCATCCTATTGAAATGCGACTTTCTAAACCGATCCCACCGGGCACCTATACCAATGAAACAAGGAGAGAATTAGCGACCCATGTGCGAAATGAAGTTCAACAATTACTAAAACAAAATTGATGTATCATTTTTACTCGATTCCATCAATTTCCCATGGAGGAATTCAAGACGCGAATAATGTAAAGGAGTCCACTTTGGCGGCTTTCTGGGAAAAGGTAAAGCCAGGGACGGTTATGAAAGATCGATTTGGAAATTTTGTAACCGTATTTTCTCCCGGGCGAAAAAACAAGAATGAAGGCCCTGATTTTTTAGATGCGGTCATTTGGGTAAATGGTGAAATGATAAAAGGTGCAGTAGAAATTCATAGCCATGAATCTTACTGGATTTCTCATGGGCACTTAAGTGATGATAGATATGATGGTGTGATTTTACATGTTGTATCAACTTTTGCCAGACAACCTGTACTTAATGTGACAACTATTCAACTTGATACCCATTCATTTGAAAAAAGGTATGAGTGTTTATTGCCAAACAAGTCACTTACACCAAATCAAATGATAGTGTTAAAGGAATTCGGGTTGAAACGGTGGGATGAAAAAGTATTATTTTTCAAAAAAAGTGTAAAGGAAAAGCGAAAACGGGTTTTTATTGAATCATTGGTTAATTTTGGTGCCGGGGAAAACAGACAACTTTACAGAAAACTAGGGAATATAATATTCCCATATATCACAAAAAATATTTCAAAAGATACTTGGGTTAAAACCTTTATACATTTTTCATCTCCATTACACTGGCATCGTGCAGGAACCATGCCTGCGCGCCATCCTCAACGAATCATTAAACGCATCGCTCAATGGAGTTTTGACTATTTTATGGATGCTCCAGAAGATTTGACCTTGCAGCAAGTGAAACGGGGTTTTGAAGGCTATGGATTTGGAGAGACAACATGGGTAGAATGGTGCGGGAATGTTCATTTCCCTGCTATAGCTGGGAAATCTCAATCTGATTATACTTCCTATTTTGGACGATGGACGAAACTACAATTACCATACACATATGGTAGTTTGAATCGAATTTTTGGGAATAATTTGACTCGAAAACAATTAAGATCCTTCCACATTGCTCAGGGATTACTTTATCTAAAGAGCCATTATTGTTTCGGCTGGCATTGCCATGTATGCAAGGTGAAGCGAAGTTTATGATTTATTCAATAAAAGAAATGTCCCACTTATCAAATACCGGTGAATTTGAATCTAAAGTCATTGTGGTGATCTATGGATGTTTTAACCTTTATATTAAGGGTGAAAATAATTTATCATAGGAAATTATTGTGAATGCCCAAGTGAAAAGTTAGAAATGAAGGATAAAAATCATTTCTTTTATGCCTGAATTCAACAAAACTAAAATACTTAATAAAATGAGGATGGAAGGTCTTGTATAAACCCAGAGTTCCATTCTAAGTTCGCCCGCAGTATTTCGTCTAAATCCCTTTGATTAAAACCTTTAGCGCCATTCTACACCTTGCCATCTGGCTCGGATATATATCCGGGTCATGGGCCGTGTCTTTCCCTACTGAGGCATCGTTAACCACTACTGTAGCTACTGTGACTGACAGTACAGCTACTTTGGATGAATCCCGAAATCGATACCCAGCTATCCTTAGAGATTCGAAAAACTTCATGGCAGAAGCGGTGATCTCAGATTACCATGGTGATACTTTGGAAGTAATCTATCATCTCAGCCGAATTTTTGAACTATTGATGGAAGCGGACCAAATTGGTGAAATGAACTTGGAAGATAAAGAAGAATTTGAGCGATTCAATAGAACATTTACAAACCTTTATACCACAAAACTTGTAACTGTTCAACATGTTGACGCACCTGGTATGGCTGCAAGGATTCGAACCGATATTACAGAAGCAATTGAAATTGAAATGGGGGATACCAAATTCACTGTGGTGGATGACCGGGATGGACACATTCCTCTCGTGCGAACAAAACAAGTGGATCAATTTATTAATTATTTTCAAACCAAAGGACGTAAGCAATTTGAAATTTGGTTGAAACGTTATATGCAATATAAGGACCTTATTTTGCCGATTCTAGCAGAGCATGATATGCCTGAAGAATTTATTTATCTGGCTATGATAGAATCAGGATTAAATCCCAAAGCCTACAGCCATGCAAACGCATCTGGAATGTGGCAATTCATTTATTCAACAGGAAAACAATATGGCTTAACCAGGGATTGGTACAGGGACGAAAGGCGGGACATCGTTAAAGCCACCCATGCTGCATGTCAATATCTAAAGGACCTAAATAATTTATTTGATAACTGGTACTTAACGCTTGCAGCTTATAATTGCGGGGAAGGGCGAGTTCTACGAGCGTCTAAACTTCATCAAACCTATGATTTTTGGCAGCTTAAATCTCTACCCAGAGAAACTAGAAATTATATTCCTTATTTTTTATCCGCTGCTATCATTGCGAAAACACCTGGTCTCTATGGATTCAAATTACCAAAAGCTCAACCCTTTCAGTTTGAAGAAGTTGTTTTAGAAAAAAGCGCTGATCTGGCAGTCCTAGCTCGAGTAGCAGGCATCAAAGCGAAAGTGATTCGTGAATACAATCCGGAATTACGTCAATCTGCAACGCCTTCAGAAGGCTCCTATACGTTGAAATTACCCATGGGAAAAAAAGATAGATTTTTGGCTGCATGGCATAAAATCCCTGCAGATGAACGATTCGCTCCCCAATTTGTTCAACATCGGGTTCGATACGGTGAAAGCTTATGGACGATTTCTAAAAAATATAGTGTATCCATTCATGATCTCGCAGCAGTCAATAAAATCAGGAATCGGAACAAGGTCCGGGTCGGTCAAAAACTGAAAATACCATTAAAGGGTGGACGTGTTTGGGGTAATGGTAATAATGGTGGACCTCCTGGACATTCTAAACGAACCTACAAGGTTAAGCGTGGAGACACATTAGGTCAAATTGCTGAAGATTTTGGAACGCGGGCCAACAAAATTCGACGCTGGAATAATATGAAATATGGTTCTCACTTAATTCATCCTGGACAAAAACTAGTTATTTGGGTGAAAGAAGGATAAACATTATTGGGCGGAACTACGCCGGGAGAATAAAAATGACAAAGCAAGAAATCGTAGATATCGTATCAGAAGCTACTGGGCTGACCAAGGTAGAAACGGAAACAGTTATGAATGGAGTGATGGGAACTATTATTGATTCCTTAGCCAATAATAATCGTGTGGAACTTCGTGGGTTTGGCACATTTGGGATAAAACATCGAATGCCGAAAAAAGCTCGTAATCCTGGAACAGGTGAGGCAGTTTACCTTCCTGAACGATTTGTACCAACCTTTAAACCTAGTAAACTGATGCGTTCACGTGTGAACGAACTCATTAATAAATAAACGGAAAACAAATGCCAAGCGGTAAAAAAAGAAAAAAGAAAAAGATGAATACGCATAAACGTAAAAAACGTCTGCGTGCCAATCGCCATAAGAAAAAGAAGTAATATTCATCATTGACCGGTTGATTAAAAGCCGGCCATTGATTTTAACGTCCCAAAAGGACATATAATTTGACCTATGCCTGAACTTCGGAATCAATACACTGTATCTGAATTGAATGCACAAATACGCTTTCTATTGGAAGGCTCCTTCTCTGATATTTGGGTTACTGGTGAGATTTCTAATTTTCATTATCATCCTTCATCAGGCCACATGTATTTTACGATGAAAGACGGTCGTGGTGAAATGCAATGTGCCATGTTTCGTGGCAACAATCAATATTTGAAATTCAAGCCAAGTGATGGAATGGAGGTACGTGTGTTGGGCTCTGTTTCCATTTATGAACAACGCGGACAAGTCCAACTGATTGTATCGCGAATGGAACCAGCCGGGATTGGTGATCTATTTAAAGCGTTTGAAGCATTAAAAAAAACGTTATCTGAAGAGGGATTATTTGATGCGATCCATAAAAATCCCATCCCAAAATTCCCCCGAAAAATTGGTGTTATAACATCAGGTTCTGGTGCAGCCTTACAAGATATTTTAAATGTTTTAAATCGCAGATCACCTCAAGTGAATATTCTGGTTCGATCAACAAAAGTCCAGGGAGATGAATCTGCTCAAGATATTTCTAATGCTATCCAGGAGTTTAATGATCATGGATTAGTTGATGTTATTATTGTTGGGCGCGGAGGAGGTTCCATTGAAGATCTTTGGTCTTTTAATGAGGAAATTGTTTCCCGGTCAATTTTTGGATCAACTATCCCAATCATTTCCGCTGTTGGCCACGAAACGGATTTTACTATTGCTGATTTTGTTGCAGATCTCCGGGCACCCACACCATCTATTGCTGCAGAACTTGCAACGACACCACTGAAAGATATACTGATTTTACTAAGAGAAATAGAAAAAGGATTCAAAAGAGTTTTAAAAAGGGATATAGAACAAGCTTGGGTTCTGACCGATCATCTGGAAGCTAGAGTATCAAATCAGCAGCCTCAAAAAAAGATTCAAAGACAGATTGAAAGATTAACCCAATTTCATCAGCGATTGCGCCATGGAATATCAACTACTCAAAACCATTTTATTGAAAAAACAGAAGCGCTACAGAAACAATTAACCAGTCTCGGGCCCAACCAGGTATTAGACCGCGGGTATGCCATCGCATTGATGAAAAATGGTGACCTTATTCGAAATGCAGTTGATATTTCAATCGGGGATTCTTTTTCCTTGAAAACAGGTAACGGCTCATTTGGAGCAGAAAAAACAACCGATCATCTCAACTATTAAATCATGTAATTTTTATCATGAAAAAAGAAAAAAACCAAACCTCATTTGAACTATCATTGGAACGGTTGGAAACCCTTGTGGATAGTATGGAATCCGGAGAAGCTACTTTAGAACAAAGCCTGGAATGGTTTGAAGAAGGGATGACCCTAATTAAATCCTGCCAGGATCAATTGAAACATGCAGAACAAAAAGTGCAAGAATTGATCAAAAATAGTGAAGGTGAGATTATCGAGAGGGATTTTGAATGATTCCACTCAAAACATTCGGAATATGGGGGAATACGGAGAAGGATTCCTTTTGGGAAACTCTTCCAAAAATCGTATCCTGGGCCGATGAAAATGGGTTGATCGCCCATCTGACGACACGTATCTTAAAGGACGAGAATTGCACTGATCATACCCGGCCTGCAATCACATCCAAGGATGACATAGGTTCACTGGATTTTATGTTGGTGTTAGGTGGTGATGGCACATTTCTTTCATTAGCTCGAGCAATGGGACATCACCAAACTCCAATTCTTGGCATCCATTTAGGCGACTTGGGATTCTTAGCCAAAGTAACCAAAAATGACCTTTTCCCCCGTTTAACCCAGGTTGCAGCAGGTGACTTTATTTTGGAAAAACGAATGTTGGCAAAGGCAACCATCCGAAAAAATGGGGATACAATCCATCATGTTGCATTAAATGATTTTGTGCTAGGTAATGGAGAATCGCACCGTATGTTGACTGCAAGAGTCAAAGTGAATAATCATTTGGTAGGGAATTATCGAGCCGATGGGCTTATCATTGCAACACCAACGGGTTCCACAGCTTATTCATTATCTGCAGGGGGACCCATTGTGACACCCACAGTTGATTCCCTGATCATTACACCCGCATCAGCACATTCTTTAACGTCGCGCCCATTGGTGGTGCCTGCGGATTCCAGCATTGTTTTGGAATTTCCTGACACTGATGACTCCATACTATTCATTGCAGATGGTCAAATTCATGAATCTTTAGATCCATCGTGTAAAGTGGAAATCACTAAAGCAGAGTTTGATATTAACTTGGTTGATTTTGAAGATCGTGATTACTTCCAAACCCTCCGGGCAAAAATGGGCTGGGGGACAAGGGGAGAAAGCTAGGTAAATATTTTTTAATAGAATTATCTACTCTAGATCCATTTCTAGTGCATGAAGTAGGCTAATTTATTTTTTATAAAGATGATCTGTTTTAACAATACCTTTAGAAAATAACATACGTACCCCCATTCGTAAGGTAGCATCAAATCGTAAAAAAAGATCCCGGATTATCTGATTTGGTCTACCGCGAAAAGAAGTCACATGAAATTGTTCATGGGGTTTTGATGGGGAATCAGAGAAATAATAATTGGATACACAGCACCTGACTCCATCATGAGTGACGGGACTCACGGAATGCCAAGATGCATCATGAGTTGCCATGATCACTAATCTATTAAATTTGCTAAGAATGGTGGTCTGCTCGTTTTTTACACCAAGTGGCCAAATTTCAAGATTGCCACCAAAGTCCATTTCCCATTTCGGGGTCACATAATACAATAAATTGAAAACACGCCATTTATGTCTGTCTTTATCATGGGAATTATCTATATGCGGATTTAAGAAATTATTTTGTCTCATACTTGAAATGCCGCCAGCATACAAATGTTCATCCGGATACAAAGAGTCTAACCCACAAACCCCTTGAATGAATGAAACGATTCGTTCATCCTGAAATGCATACACGGTTTCTTCCAGAATTGGATCGTATTGATTCATTTGCGCTGCCACATATTTGAATTCCCGCAAGTCTTTTCTCTTTTTCATTGATTTTAGTTTTGGAAAAGATTTATAAATGGATTTTGCAATTTCTTCAGGAAATAAATTGTCTATCATAAAATGTCCAATAGAATCTTTTGATTTACTATAGGCTTCCATAATAGAATCCTGTTCTTGCTCGAGTCGAGCCAAAATATGGTCGGCTAAATTTTGTCTTTTCATTATTTTAACATTATCTTGGTTTTATCTATATAATTTGTCATCTAAGAATGGCATATGTTTACCTTCAATAAATTTTGGACGATTCGCATAATTATTATTTATTTTTTCTTTAGAGTTGCCACGCAATAAAATACATTCCCATCCTTCTCGATTCACATATGTAGATGTAGGAATATACCGTAAGGTTAATTCGACCCGCCATTGGTTGGATACATTAGCATTGGAGCCGTGGATTATAAAGGGGTTGTGGATTGATAAATCTCCAGCGTTAAGTTCAATGCCCACTGCTTTAGATTCATCAATCTCATCGGGATGAATTGCTAAATCAAGGACATATTCTTCTGTATCTACTCCCATCATTTCTGACGGATCCAATAATCTTTTGTTTTGTGTTCCAGGGATTACCCTCATACAGGCATTGTCTTTTTTAGACCTTGTCTCAGCTAGCCAAACTGAAACCACATCCATGGGTTCCAACGGCCAATAGGACCCATCTTGGTGCCAGCCCACTGGCTTTCCGTTAGAGGGTTTCTTTGCAATGTAGTGCGCGCCAAAGAGTGCAATATCTGGACCTATAATCTGTTCAACAAGATCCAAGATCTCCCTTTGTTTTAATAGATGATGTATGAATGGATCATGAATAAGTAGATGATGATGAAATGCTTCCGGTCGAATATCGGGGTATTTTTCACTCAGCCAATGAACATGATTTTCTACTTCATTCGCCAAATCTGGATTTATGACATTGCGGATGATCGCAAAGCCTTGGGTATCAAATTTGTTTTTAATATTTGACTTAATAATTATAAATGCCTTTTAAAATATTAGTCGATGTTGTCTAAGCATACAATCATCCATAACAACTAACAACCCTGCATCTTCGGCTTTTTGGGCTGCTTCTTCATGGATTACATGGTCTTGCATCCAAATGGCTTTTGCACCTATGGAAATGGCAGCATCCACAATAGGTGGTACAAATTCAGACCGGCGGAATATATCCACAACATCCACTTTTTCAGGAATGGATATCAAATCTGGATAACTGGCAATTCCGATAATTTTTTTGTGCCCAGGATTCACTGGGATCACATTGTAGCCCATTTCTTTTAAATATATAGAAACGTAATGGCTAGGACGTTCAGGTTTTGGACTAAAACCAACCACTGCGATCGTTTTTAATTCAAGGATTTGATTGATAGTTGATTGTTTATTCATCTTTTTCGAAAAAAGTTTTTAAGCACATAAGAAATTATTTTTGGATTTTCTGTTAAACGGCGAACCGAATAATCAAACCAGTCAGGGCCATAGGGGACATAAACACGAACTTTATACCCTGCTCCAAGAAGCGCTTCCAATCGTCCATTCATGGGCACGCCATAAAGTACCTGAAATTCAAAAAGGTCTTTGGGTACTTTGTTCGTTATAATCCAATCCAATAATCGATCTATGAGCTCTTGGTCATGGGTTGCAAATGCAGAATAGGCATTTCGTGTTGCCATAGTTTTGGCCAATGTTAAAAAATTGTCCTGAATTTCTTCTCGATCTTGGTAGGCAATGTATTCGGATTCCTTATAAATACCCTTACAGATCCGGGAATTGAATTGATCATTGGCTAAAAAAAGTATGTCATCAATGCTACGATGTAAATAAGATTGAATTACTACCCCCACGTTATTATAGATCGTCTTACAGTGATGGTATATCTCTATGGTTTGATCTGTGAAAGGAGAATTTTCCATATCAATGCGCAGAAAATTTTCATACTCCTGTGCTTTTTTCAAAATGATTGTAATATTTGAAATGGCTTCTGCGAGAGAAATATTTAATCCTACATGAGTGGGCTTCATGGAGATATTGCAGTCCAGTGATTCATTTGCAATGCGATCATAAAGATGGCAATACTGTGCGGTGATATCCCGTGCTTCCTCCTTGGCTAAAACATGCTCACCCAAAATATCCACTGAAGCAGAAAACCCTTTTTCATTCAAGGCACGGATGTGAGAAACAGCATCATCTTCGGTTTTCCCCGCAACGTAGGGTCTGGCAAAAGGTTTAGCGAACCACTTAGGCAGGATGGGCAGGGTTAAAGTAATAATAGAATTAAAAAGTGACATATAAAAAATTAGATGTATTCCAGGAAGTGAACCAACCGTAAAACAAAAATATTACATTATTTACCTTTAGTTTGTGATTGATTCCATGATTATTGCCGTTTTACGTATTTATTTTTTACACAAATCATGCATATTTTTAACAAAATTTATTTTTCCATCTGGTATAATCTATATTTAAAATATTCCTGCATTTATTCATGACATTTAGTTTGACTCACCAAAATTATACGGAGTAAATTTCATGTCTTAATACCCCACAAAAATAAAATTTATGTATCGTGATTTTGGAACCGTTCTTGTAGCAGCAATTCTGGGGATCATCATGGTGGCTGTGCCCCTGATCGTCCAATCCCTGATTGCTCCATCCAAGAAATCAAAAGAGAAGTTGGAAACCTACGAATGTGGAGAAGAGTCGGAAGGCTCTGCATGGCTCCAGTTCAATATTCGTTTTTATGTTGTTGCCCTGATCTTTCTCATATTTGATGTTGAAGTTGTTTTTCTTTTTCCCTGGGCCGTTGTATTTAAAGACCTTGGACTTCTTGCCATGGTTGAAATGGCTATTTTCCTTGTGATCCTGATTGTTGGTTTGGCTTATGTCTGGGTAAAATCCGACCTGGATTGGGTGAAGCGGAAAGTCAAATATGCTGCAGGTCGTTATGATCGAATTCAAATAAAGGAAAATGCTTAATGGGGATCCTGGAAAATAGATTTCAAGATAATGTCGTTGTTGCCAAATTAGATAAATTGATCGGCTGGGCTCGATCCACGTCACCATGGTATTTCCAATTTGGATTAGCCTGTTGCGCCATTGAAATGATGGCTACCGCTGCCAGTCGCCACGATCTGGAACGGTTGGGCATGATGCCCAGGTCCTCACCACGCCAGGCGGATGTGATGATCGTTGCCGGAACCGTCACTATGAAAATGGCATTGCGTGTGAAAAAGTTATATGAACAAATGGCTGATCCTAAATATGTGATTGCCATGGGCTCTTGTGCTACAAGTGGCGGACCCTATTGGCAGCATGGCTACCACGTATTAAAAGGTGTAGATATTGTTGTGCCCGTGGATGTATATGTTCCCGGTTGCCCGCCCCGCCCGGAAGCATTGATTGAAGGACTCCTGAAACTCCAGGAGAAAATTTTGGAAGAACGTCCATTAACGCGAAAAATGGCATGAGTTCTGATCAAGAGAAGTTGATCGCCGAGTTGGTTGAAAAAGGTCTGGCCGGTGATATGGATCCGATCAACGCCATTGAAGATCGTGTTCTTCGTTCTAAAGCAAAATCAGCATTAGCCAAAGCCAAACGGGCCGCGAAAGTTGCTGCCGCAACTGCCCCCGAAGCAGATAAAGCTGCAGATGAAATACCAGAAGAAACCCCACCCTCCGATCATCCCAACCAGAAATTTGGAAAAATGATCGAGGATAAATTTCCCGGTGTACTGGAAGCAGATTTGAATGATACCCATATTCAACTCAAACCGGATAATTGGTTCGAAATTGCAAAATGGTTGAAGTCTGAACCAGCCCTGCATTTTGATTCTTTGCAATGTCACACTGGAATGGATGTAGGCGAAAATATGCTGGAAGCGAGATATAATCTCCATTCCATGACCCATGATCATAAAATTGAAATCCGAATTGCAGTCTCCCGAGATAAAGCTAACATTCCATCCATCGAACAGATCTGGCGCATCGGCGACTGGTTCGAGCGGGAAACTTATGATATGTTTGGGATATTTTTTGACGGCCATCGGGATCATCGGAGAATGTTATTACCGGAAGATTGGGAAGGGTACCCCTTAAGAAAAGATTACGAAGTGCAGCAAACGTACCATGGCATAGCCATACCGAAAGTGAAGGAAGGATGGGAGTAATACACGGCGAAGAAATGGTCCTAAATATTGGGCCCCAGCATCCCAGTACTCATGGCGTTCTTCGTTTAAAAGTGAAGACAGACGGTGAAATCATTTCCGAGATCACACCGGTAATCGGTTATCTACACCGCTGTTTCGAAAAGCATTGTGAAAATATGACTTATGATCAGGTTATCCCTTATACGGATAGGTGTGATTATCTTGCTGCCATGGCGAATAATTTTGGTTATGTAGTAGCTGTCGAAGAATTGATGGAATTAAAGGTTCCGGAAAAGGTGGAATATATCCGGGTCATCATGGCGGAATTTCAGCGGATTGCCAGTCATTTATTGGCTCTGGGGGTTTATGGGCTGGATATTGGCGCCTTTACGCCATTCTTATTTATGCTTCGAGACAGAGAGCGTATCTTAGATATGTTTGAAATGACTTGTGGTGCAAGGCTCCTTTACAATTATATGTGGGTTGGTGGCGTGAGCCATGATCTGCCAAAAGGGTTTGTAGAAACCGCATTCCAATTCCTGGATTATTTTGAGCCGCAAATTGATGAATATAATAAGCTACTCACATACAATAAAATTTTTGTTGAACGGACAGCCGATATTGGCGTCTTGCCAGCGGATGTGGCCATCAGTTATGGTGTATCCGGACCAAACCTCAGGGCTTCAGGTGTCAAATGGGATCTACGCAGGAACGCGCCCTATTCCATTTATGATAAATTTGAATTTGATGTTTGCATTGGTGATGGCGCTAAAGGCACCTTAGGCGATTGTTGGGACCGGTATTATGTCCGCATGTTAGAAGTGAAAGAAAGTGTAAAAATTCTTCGTCAAGCCTTGGCGCAAATACCAAAAGATGGGGATGTACACCAGGCGCTTCCGAAAAAAATTCGTCCGCCAAAAGGCTCTATTTATAGTCGGACAGAAACACCCCGTGGCGACCTTGGATTTTATATTGTAAGCGATGGCTCACCGATTCCAACCCGAGTGAAAATGCGATCCCCTGCCTTTACAGCACTTGCTGTTTTGGGTGAATTGGCTGGTGGATGGATGATGTCTGACGTGATCTCTATCCTCGGAAGCCTGGATATTGTTTTGGGAGAAATTGACCGATGACCGTTGATACTTTATTTTCCTGGCTCGGTGGTTTGATTCCGGCTATGGAAGGAAGTGGTACTTTATTGGTGATTGCCATTCTTATTCCATGCTTGGTTCTTTTTCTTGTGGTGGCTGTGAATGCCATTGTCATGGTTTATGCGGAGCGGAAAGTTGCCGCATTTATGCAGGATCGTTTAGGACCTATGGGCCAAGGCGTGGGGCTCCACGCCGGGAAATGGGGACTCCTCCAAACCGTTGCCGATGCGTTGAAACTGCTCACGAAAGAAGATATTATTCCGGAAAATGCGGATCGATTTTTATTTATCCTGGCGCCATTTGTGATCTTTATCGGTGCTTTTGTTACAATTATCGCTGTACCCTTTGGCGAAACAGTCATCGTGGCAGATTTTAATATTGGTATTTTTTATATTCTGGGCATGGGTTCCCTCGGCGTTATTGGGATAATTCTTGCCGGGTGGTCCTCCAATAATAAATGGTCCTTATATGGCGGGATGCGTTCTGCGGCCCAGATCGTCAGTTATGAAATTCCGGCGGGATTATCCATTATAGTCGTTATCATGCTCGCTGGAACTTTGAGTATGCAAGGGATCATCGAGTATCAAGCAGGGGGGATGGGGAATTGGATTATCTTTGCAAACCCATTTACATTTATCGCATTTTTCATATTTTTCATCAGTGTTATAGCTGAAACCAATCGGACTCCCTTCGATATTCCGGAAGCTGAATCGGAATTAGTGGGTGGTTTTCATACCGAGTATTCCGGCATGCGCTGGTCTTTCTTTTTCTTAAGTGAATATGCCAATATGCTGGTTGTTTCTGCCGTAGCATCAGCAGGATTTCTCGGCGGATGGCATAGCCCGATCCCCGGTTATTTCGATTCCAATGGCTGGGGCGTATTCTGGATGATGAGTAAAATTGTATTCCTGATCTTTGTCATGATGTGGTTTCGCTGGACCTTTCCGCGCCTCCGGGTGGATCAATTGATGAATATTTGTTGGAAAGTGTTTTTACCCATGAGTTTAATTAACATTTTTGGTGTCGGGATCTGGACACTCTTTTTCGGATAAAATATGGAAAAATATTTTAGAGACATTTGGGAATCGATAACAACCATGATGACCGGGTTGGGCATCACTTGGATGCACATGGTCCGTATTCGCCGCAATAATGTGACCTTGCAGTATCCTGAAGAAAAATGGCCCCGCCCGGAACGGAATATTGGCTTTGATCACAGCAATTATAATGTGATCCGCTCCCGGCTCAATGTAGATATCGATGATTGTATCGGGTGTTTAAAATGTGAACGAGTTTGTCCGGTGCAATGTATTAAAATTGTAACGGAAAAAGCACCGGTGCGTGGCGAAGATATCCAGGATATTGGGCATATTGGCGTTACCTCAAATAGTTCACGGAAAGCACTGGTTGTAACACGGTTTGATATCGATATGACAGAATGTTGTTACTGCAATTTGTGTGTCTATCCCTGTCCTGAAGAATGTATTTATATGACCGGCGGTCCCAATGCCCACAAGCATCCAATTGACTATGAATTTTCTGAATATGACCGTAGTAACTTGATCTATCGCTTTGCAAAAAAGGGAACAAAGGACGGTATGCAGAAAATCCTTGATGCTAAGGGAGCCGAGAGTTAATGGCAGAATTCTCGTTTTGGTTTATAATTGCCGTAACAGTACTATCTGCGGCAGTGGTTGTTCTGAGCAATCAATTAATTTATTCGGCCATAGCACTTTTGGCAACCTTATTCGGTGTGGCAGGAATCTATGTTTTTCTCTGGGCTGATTTTATCGCCGGCGTGCAGTTGCTTGTTTATATCGGCGGCATATTGGTTTTGATCATTTTTGGGATCATGCTCACCAACAGAATTTCATCGGTGCGCTTATCCCAAACCAATGTTCAGCAGGGCGTTGGGGGTGCCATAGCCATTTGGCTTATGATTCTGATCAGTTTGGTTATTTCAAAGACACCATGGTACCAGGCTGATGCTTTTGAACCCGCAGGAACTGTTGCCGAAGTAGGAACCCTGTTACTCACAAAATATTTACTTCCCTTTGAAGCTATTTCCGTACTCTTATTAGGTGCTTTGATTGGTGCAGCACTTTTATCGCGGAAAGAGAATTAATGCAGGAACTCAATACTTATTTATTCGTAGCTGCGATCTTGTTTTCTCTCGGGGTTTTTGGTGTCATGACCCGTCGGAACGGGATTGCGATTCTCATGGGTGTTGAATTGATTCTGAACGCAGCTAATATCAATTTTGTGGCTTTTTCCCGGTTTGGGGGTATGAACCTGGACGGCCATATTTTTGCACTGCTTGTGATTGTCCTTGCTGCGGCAGAAGCAGCTGTAGCCCTGGCAATTATTATCAATATTTATAATAACATGAATACCATTAACGTGGATGAAGCATCGGCGATGAAAGAATAATGGATAATATTTTTATTAATTATTCCCTGTTTATCCTTTTTCTTCCTCTGGCAGCATTTGTGATCCAGATATTTTTTGGAAAACGTCTGCCACGCCAAGGAGATTGGGTCTCCGTAGGTGCTATTTTCATCACCTTGATCTTGTCCATTGCCATGTTTGTAGCCATGCTTCTTGATTATAATCCCGCATTCAAGCAGGAAGCATCATTTACCTGGCTGGACATGGGTGCCTTTTCGATCCAACTGGGATTTCTGGTTGATAATATTACTGTAATCATGTTGCTGGTTGTGGCACTCATTTCAACCTGTACACACGTTTTCTCATTAAAATATTTAGAAGGTGATATTCGGTATTCCCGTTATTTTGCCTATTTAGGCTTATTTACTTTTTCCATGAATGGCATTGTTTTAGCGAATAATTTAATTTCCATGTATATGTCGTGGGAATTGGTGGGGGTCAGTTCTTATCTTTTAATTGGTCACTGGTTCGAAAAAGATTCTGCGGCAAACGCTGCTAAAAAAGCATTCCTGACCAATCGGGTTGGTGATATTGGTTTTTTTATTGGCATCATGTTGATCTACACCGCTATCGGTTCCTTTGCCTTTGGCGATATTTTTGAAGGTGTCGCTGCCGGCACGCTGTCCGGGACAACACTCACTTTAGCCGGTGTTGGTTTATTCCTCGGTGCCATGGGGAAATCGTCACAATTTCCGCTCCACATTTGGCTGCCGGATGCCATGGAGGGTCCCACACCCGTTTCGGCTTTGATGCATGCTGCCACCATGGTTGCAGCCGGTGTGTATTTAGCCGTGCGACTTTTTCCTTTATTCACACCTGAAGCCTTGCTTGTGATAGCGTATGTGGGCGGCTTCACAGCGCTGTTTGCAGCCACCATCGCCATAACCCAAAATGATATTAAAAAAGTTTTAGCTTATTCCACCGTGAGTCAGTTGGGTTATATGATCCTCGCCGTGGGAACCGGTGTTTACACCGCAGCATTTTTTCATTTGCTGACGCATGCTATGTTTAAGGCGAACTTGTTCTACGGCTCCGGTTCTGTGATCCATTCCATGCACCATGCCCTCCATGAAAAACACGATCATGAGACCGATGCCCAGGATATGCGCAACATGGGCGGATTCAAGGACAAGATGCCCATTACTTATTGGTCTATGCTAGTGAGTACCCTGGCCATTGCCGGTGTACCGCTGTTTTCAGGATTTCTGTCAAAGGATGCGATCCTTGCGGGTTCCTTATCTTTTGCCCAGCACCATCCGGAACATTTTTTACTCCCCGTCTTCGGTTTTGGTGCGGCAGCCATTACCGCATTTTATATGTTCAGGATGATGTTCATGACCTTTCATGGTAAACCTCAAATGCCGGAATTGATCGATGATATTCATGAATCACCAAAAGAAATGACAGGACCACTGGTCTTACTTGGTACGTTGAGCGTTGCAATTTGGTACACATTGCCGCACTTCAATCCAATTTCAACCCACGGAAGTTGGTTCACATCTCTGGTACAACCCATGACTGCTGTCGTTCCCGGGAATCTCACTGCACATGCAATCGAGGAAGGTGCCCATCATGCGCATAATCTTGCCATGGGTATTTCCATTGGCGTAGCAGCCTTGGGCATTGGGTTAGCCGTTCTCATGTATTTGAAGAAAGTACTTTCTGCCGAAACATGGGGCAATCGCGCAGGATTTTTATACGACTGGAGTTTGAATAAATATTATTTTGACGAGAATTATGATAAATATTTGTATCAACCCACCCTGCGGCTGGCGAACAAGATCGCCTGGATCGATTGGGAATTGTATGATAAATATTTCATTAATGGATTTGGACGCGTTACCGATTGGGCAAGTCGCGTCACTGGTAAATTTGATTATGAGGTTATCGACCAAATACTGGTGGATGGCTTTGGCCGGATCGCTGATAATCTTGGGGCTATGCTAAAGAAAGTTCAGACCGGAAAACTTCAAAATTATTTGCTGTATGTTACAGCAGGGGTAATCATTTTAATGATTATTCAGTCGTTTTAAATCGAATGAGTAAGGTGAGGAGAGAATGGAAAATATTCTCAATTGGATAATTTGGTTCCCCATCATTGGGATGGTGGCCATTGCATTTATTCCGCGGGATAAAGAAGATGTGATCAAGATCACGGCCGCGGTTGCAACCGGATTGCAATTACTGTTGACTCTGGTTCTCTGGCAGAATTACGATGCCGGTGATGGAGGCATGCAATTCATGGTACGGGCTGAATGGATCCCGTCCTTCAACATTACCTATATTCTGGGCGTTGATGGATTGAGTCTGCCCATGGCAATATTGACGGCGCTTTTGTGTTTTATTGGCGTGTTTGTCAGTTGGAATATCAACAAGGCTGTGAAGGGGTATTTCGCTCTTTTCCTCTTATTGGATACGGGAATCATGGGCGTTTTCCTGTCTATGGATTTTTTCCTGTTCTACATTTTCTGGGAAGTTATGCTGCTCCCCATGTATTTCCTGATCGGAATTTGGGGCGGTCCCCAACGCGAGTATGCAGCCATTAAATTCTTTCTTTACACGTTGTTTGGCTCTGTGTTGATGTTGATTGGAATCCTGGGTCTTTACTTTACCTGTGGAAAAACATTTGATATTTTAGAACTCATGCGAGTCGCACCGGATGCGCTTCAAGGTGTTACGTGGTGGGGTATGAGTGCCATTAAGGTGATTTGGATTCTTTTATTTATAGGTTTTGCTATAAAAGTTCCTATCTTCCCCTTCCACACCTGGCTTCCTCTTGCACACGTGGAAGCGCCCACAGCTATTTCTGTATTGCTGGCAGGAATCCTGCTGAAACTCGGTGTCTATGGAATTCTGCGAATCAATTATGGATTGATGCCCGACGGGGTGTATTGGTTCTCCGGCGCATTAGCAGCTCTGGGGCTTATTAATGTGATCTGGGGCGGACTCTGTGCCCTGGCCCAAACAGACTTAAAAAAACTGGTGGCTTATTCCAGTGTGAATCATATGGGCTATTCACTGATCGGAATGGCGGCAATTGTAGCAGCGGGCGAAGCCAATGGTATGAATTTAAAAGCTGCCCAAGCCGGACTCGGTGGCGCTGTATTCCAAATGTTCAATCACGGAACGATTTCAGCCATGCTCTTTATTTTAGTCGGGGTCATCTATGATCGTGCACATCATAGAGATATTGAAGGTTTTGGTGGATTGGCGGCACAAATGCCCATCTATACTGGAATCACAGCAGTAGCTTTTTTCGCAGGACTTGGACTTCCGGGATTCTCCGGATTTATTAGCGAAGCCATGTGTTTCATTGGAGCCTTCCCGGTTTATAAAGGAATCGTGATTGCCTCTACTATCGGAATATTACTGAATGCAGCCTATTTCCTCTGGGCCTTCCAACGGATCTTCTTCGGAGAACTCAACGAGAAATATACGGACCTACCTGAAATCAATCGTCTGGAACTCTTTACGGTTGTACCCTTACTGGTGATCACCATTTTCTTTGGAATTTATCCTGCACCCTATCTGGATATCATTGCCAGCACCATGGATGTGATCATAGATCATGTTGTTACCTTGGCAACTTTTGCCAGCATGTAGGGCTTCAGAATGACCAATCTGCAAAGTCTTTCTTTTTATTATCCGGAACTGATCCTGACGGTTGTGATTCTGGGTGCGATCATTTATGATCTGACCATCCATCAATCAGAATCAGGAAAGGTGGGCTGGGTCTTGATTGCAGGACTCATTGCAGTTGCCGGGGCGATTTGTCTTCAGGATGATCGGGTCACAACCCTTTTCACCGATTCCATTGTTCTGGATCCATTTGCATCCTTTTTCAAACTGCTTATAATCTTGGCAACGATCTTCGTCTCTATCGTCAGTTTACAATCTGGGGAATTAAAAGATTACCGGAAAGGTGAATATTTTACTTTGCTGGGAATTATTGTATTTGGATTATTTCTCATGGTTTCTACAGTGGACCTGATCATGGTTTATATATCTATTGAAATTGTATCCATCATGTCCTTTGTTCTGGCGGGATATTTAAAACAGAATACCCGTTCCAACGAAGCGGGATTAAAATACGTGGTTTATGGAGCATTCTCATCGGGGATCATGTTGTTTGGCTTGAGTTATATTTATGGACTCACAGGCAGCACCAATTATTTCCAGATCCAGCAAGCTATTGCGACCATGGATGCCAGTGCAAATACCGCATTGATGATGGCTACGCTCATGGTATTGGCCGGGTTTGGATATAAGGTTTCTGCCGTTCCTTTTCATTTTTGGACACCGGACGTTTATGAAGGCGCCCCCACAACCATTACGGCTTATTTATCTATTGCACCCAAGGCCGGTGCTTTTGCAATGATGATTCGCTTCTTTAACCAGGTTTTGGCAGACGGCGGTGCCATGGGCGGCTTGGATGCTTCCTCGCTTGCATCATTGCCTTGGGCAAACATTATGAGCCTGTTGGCTGTGATCACCATGACCCTTGGAAATATTGTTGCCATCCAGCAAAATAATATTAAACGGATGTTAGCCTACTCCAGTATAGCCCATGCCGGGTATATGTTGCTGGCCATGCCGGTCATGTCCGGCGATAGTATTTATGCAATAATGATCTATTTGGTCATGTACCTTTTTATGAATTTGGGCGCATTTTTTGTCGTGATCATTGTGAAGAATAAAACCGGCGGTGAAACCTTTGATGATTATAGGGGTCTGGGCTGGGAAATGCCCATGGTCGGAGTGGCCATGACCATTTTTATGGTTTCTCTGACCGGATTGCCTCCATCAGCCGGCTTCATTGGAAAATTTTATATTTTTGCTTCTTTGATCAAAGGGGGCAACCAGTTTTATTGGTTAGTTGTTGCCGGTGGTATCAACAGTGTGGTTTCACTTTATTATTATTTCCGTGTTGTGAAAGTCATGTTCCTGGAAGGTGAAAGAAGTGAAACAATCCTTCAACCCCCAACTATTATGGCCGGTATGCTTCTCGCCAC
>Ga0207991_1000469_pt1 | contig 27165 bp, 18 predicted proteins | sample ETN07SmetaG_FD_185786 | JGI IMG/M metagenome (GOLD analysis project Ga0207991, IMG submission 185786) | Marine microbial and viral communities from oxygen minimum zone, Eastern Pacific Ocean - ETNP2014F14-07SV275 (SPAdes) (version 2) | ecosystem: Environmental > Aquatic > Marine > Oceanic ...
AAATTTTACTGTTAGGGGTGGCAGGTTTTTAAATTTGCGTTATAAGTTTTAACCGTTAGTTATATCAGACCGAACGAGAAGGTTCTGTGATTAAAGCATTATTGCTAATTATGGAATCTAATTATGAAAACAAAGCCTTTTAAAACAGGCCTTTCAGCACTGTCATTAGCCCTTCTACCGCTAATGGTATCTAGTCATGCACACGCCGCAAAAGCCGAAATTTTCGACGATAGCGTTATCGTTGTGTACAAAGAAAATGTAAGCAAAGCGGAAAAGATGCGCGCTCGCTCTTCGGTAGGTGCACGAATTAGTGACGCAAACCGTGATGAAGTAGATGATCGCTTCTCTAACCTTTTAAATGGTCGCATTGCCAAACTGGAACTTCGTGGCAAGTCTGTAAAAGACGCCATAGAAATCTTAAAGAAAAATCCTGCGGTTAAAATCGCCGAGCCAAACTTCTTGTACCGCAAAGCCTTGGTACCTAACGATCCTTCTTATGGTGACCTATGGGGTTTGAATAACACCGGTCAAGCCGGCGGTACTGCAGATGTGGATATTGACGCACCAGAAGCATGGGATATTACAACCGGTGATAGCGATGTGGTCATCGGCGTTATCGATACGGGTGTTGACTACAATCATGAAGATCTTGCAGATAACGCATGGGTTAACCCAGGTGAAATTGCTGGAAACGGTATTGATGATGATGGCAACGGTTATATTGACGATGTTTACGGTATCGATGCCTTTAACGGCGATTCTGATCCTATGGACGATGATTCTCACGGTACGCATGTGGCCGGGACAATTGGCGCTGTGGGCGGAAACGGAATTGGCGTAGTCGGTGTAAACCATGACGTGTCAATCGCTGCATGTAAATTCTTAGGTCCTGACGGCGGTTCAACCGCTGGCGCTATTGAATGTATCGATTACTTCACCGACCTTAAAGAGAACCGCGGCATCAATATTAAAGCTACCAACAACAGCTGGGGTGGCGGCGGCTATAGTGAAGCGCTAGAAACTGCTATTGAAGAAGCTGGCCAAGCGGGTATTTTGTTTGTTGCTGCGGCAGGTAACTCTGGTTCAAACAACGACAACGTAGATAACTACCCGTCTAACTACGTCACTACAACAAACAGTCTGCTTGCAGTTGCTAGCCACACTCGTACTGACGGAGACAGCGGCTACTCATACGGTATTGAAACCGTAGACATCGCGGCGCCGGGTACAGCTATCCTATCTACAGTACCAGGTAACGGCTATGCGGCATACTCAGGCACGTCAATGGCAACACCACATGTTGCGGGTGCAGCAGCACTTGTGTGGTCGCTAAACCCAGAACTTACGCCATCTGAAATGAAAGAGCTGTTAATGTCTACAGGTGAAACTAGCCTATGGGCTGATGGTCGCACCGTGTCTGGCAACCGCCTAAATGTACTTAATGCACTTGAAGAAGCTGATCCTACTCCAGGTTTTAAACTGGGCATTACACCTGGTTCAGCTGAAATAGAAGCGGGTGAGACCTACACCTTCACTATTGAAGTTGGTTCAATTGCTGGCTACGAAGAAGAAGTACAGCTATCGCTTGCTGAGCCAAGTGATATCGCGTCTTTAAGTGCAAGCTCGGCAATGCCTGGCGATACAGTAACACTGACCGTAGAGACATCTGAGGAAACGCCTTGGGGTCCGTACAGCTTTACGGTTAACGGTGTAAGCGGTGATATTGAGAAATCTAAATCAGCGAACCTTTATGTTTACCCTCAAGGGCTAAACGAATTCCCTTACGCGTATTCTGGTGATGCAGTACCTACGTTACCGAATGAAGAAGATCCTGACGATGTTGGCGTTGACCTAGTGATTAACGTTCCTGACGACTTAACCGTATTCGGTATGCAGGCGTCGGTAGATATCACACACACCTATAGCGGTGACCTCGTACTATCACTGACTTCTCCTCAGGGTACAACCACCGTTCTTCGTCAGAACCAAGGTGGCGGTACAGATGATATCGTTGAGAGCTATAACTCTGATGCCTTCAACGGCGAAGTAGCAACAGGCGATTGGACCTTGAACGTGCTTGATACGTTCAACGGTGACAACGGCACTGTAAACACATGGAGCCTTGTGGTGACCGGTATTGGTGAAGTAGGTCCAACACCGCCTAACTCTGCGTTTACCTATGACGCTTCAGGCTTATCAGTAAGCTTTACTAATAACAGTAACGACGTTAATGACGACATTGTCAGCTATAGCTGGGACTTTGGCGATGGCTCTACTTCAACGGAAGAGAACCCAACGCATGTTTACGCGAGCACTGGCGCCTATGACGTAACCCTTACGGTTACCGACTCTGAAGGTCAAACTGGCGTATCAACAGAAACCGTATCAGTTTCAGATAGCACCATTGTTGCCGAGATTGACCGCGCTATGCTGTCTCGATTCGGTTCGTTACGCGTAGATTTATCATATAGTGGCTCGATGGCCGATACTGTAATGATTTATCGCAACGGCGAGCTACTTGAAGAAGTAAGCAACACTGGACGTTATCGCGACAGAAGCAGAGGCGTTCAACCTGGTGAGTATACTTATATGGTTTGTGATGAAACCTCTGCATGCTCTGCACCAGTGTCTGTAAACCTTTAATGTAGTTTGCGTATCGCTGACGCGCTCTTCGTGACAGTTGGCGAATGATACGCTGAACAGTTAAGAGTTAAGCAATTGCCGGCCAAGGATAGGCCGGCTTTTTTTATTCTGAGAATTAAAGAGAGCACCAGTCTAAGCCATCGGCTTATTCACTATAAGCCAAATACAACGTACACTTGATGCATTAAGAAATAATAAGCATTTTTTCATGCACATACTCATTATTGACGATCACGAAATTGTAAGGGATGGCATTAAAACACTCATCGAGCAAGAGTATGGCTGGCATGTTTCTTACGCAGTAAGCTCTCTGGATGCTCTTCCCTCCTTCGCTACGTTAGACGATATTGACGTTGCCATTCTAGATATCTCATTAGCACAGGAAAGTGGTTTCGATACGCTAGTAAAAATCAAGAAAGACGCGCCGTTTATAAAGTGCTTAATGCTGAGCATGTATGATCATGTTGGCTATATCAGTAAAGCGCTTGAACTCGGCGCCGATGGCTACGTTACAAAGAATGCTGCCACCAAAGAGTTAATGGACGCGTTGGAAGCTCTAGAAAAAGACGAGAATTATCTAAGCACAGATATTAGTAAAAAGTTAGCTTTCGGTGATAAACAGCTAACCTCTATCCTTACTGAAAGGGAAAAGGAAATTTTCTTACTGTTAGCAAAAGGATTTCAGCCAAAACAGATTGCCTACTACATAGACACTGCCCCGAAAACAGTGATGGTTCACAGAACTAATATTTACAAGAAACTTAATGTAACCTCCCAATTTGGTTTACTTAGAATTGCGTTAGAAACTGGGTACCTCGACGTTTCTGACGTTATCTACGACGACACGCTAGTCAAAGCAAATTGATGAATTTAACGCGGTATTTCAACGTTACCTATTTACTAATGGGATTAGGTTATACCGCGCTATTTCACGGCGTGTGGTTGTTCAGCACCCAATTCGAAATTATTTCAGGTACGGTGAGCTGGTATTTGCCTGCTGGAGTTCGCCTGGCGGCGTTTTTACTACTGCCAATTTACAGCTGGCCACTGCTACTCATCGCAGAAAAATCAACCCACTTCATTTTATTTCACCCCGGTGGCATTCTCGACAACACGGCGTTTTTAAGTGGAACCATAGGTTGGTACTTAGTCCATTTAGTGCTGTCACCTGCGGTAATTTGCACCTGCGTTTATTTATTCAGACGTCGCTTTAGCGCACCTTATATAGACAATGTTTCCAGCACCCTTGCCACGTTGGCTTTTGGTATTCTTATAAGTGTTGCTCTTGGGGCGGTATTTTTGGGCAGAAGGGCTATTGAACTGCAAACAGGCATAGAGGTTTTTCTTTCTATTTTGTTTGATTTTTCATTGGGTGACTTTGTAGGAATTGTTGTTCTTTGTCCTTTTCTTTTCGCATTATATAAACGGCCATCTATCCCTAAGAATCACTTAGTACTGTACCTTACAACAATCGCTTGGCTGGTTTTGCTGATGCTGAGCAGCTATGCCTACTCCCAACAAATTAACATCAGCTATCAGGTTAAGTATCTAGCGGTTTTCCCCGCGCTCTTTTTATCGTATCGCTATGCCATAGTTGGCAGTGCGTTTTCGTGTTTACTCATAGGTATTACTGCGTTCGTGGTGGCAAGCCAGAGCGCACTTCCTCCCATTGAGCATCAGTTTTACATCTTAGCATCATGTACAAGTTGCCTCATTTTAGGTGCTTCAATTAACCAATCTACCTTGCTGAATATGAAGCTTGCGAAGAAAAACGAGGATCTTGAAGTATCGGTGCAAAGCGCTCAAGCACTGGCCAGTCAATTAGTGGTAGTGCAAGAAAATGAACGAAAGCGCTTATCGCGGGATTTACACGACGACTTTGGTCACCGCATAGTCGATTTGAAACTTCAACTGTCGCTAGATAGCAGAGAAAGCGACAACGACATGATGCTCAATAAGATAGATGCTCTATACCACGCAATGAAGAAAAGCTTAGGAGGATTACGTCCGTCCGGTATTGATACACTTCCCATTGAAAGCGTGATCCAACGTTCAGAGATTATTACCACGCTCAAGCGCGCAAACATAGACTATTCGTTTAACGTTAGCGGCACGCCAGTACCGTTCGATTCAGACCAGAAAATACATATCTATCGCATTGTGCAGGAAGCGGTGACAAACAGTATAAAATATGCCAATGCGACGTCGCTCAGTATTGATATCAACTATGCGCAACACAGTGCCGTGTTTATCGTCACTGACGACGGCGGCGGCATCCCTGAGCATTTTGCCCACTTAGCAAACGCTGAACCCACACTCGGCCTGCTGTCGATGAGAGAACGCGCAAAGTTGATAAATGGTGAGTTTGATATTTCCCAGAACAAACCAACAGGCACCCGAGTTTGCCTGACTTTGCCCTACAGTGCTTAAGTTACTCCACTGCGTTTTAGGTGCGTCGCTGCACCCTTTTTATGCTACATTGCTGTTGATTTAACTACTATTTTGATAACCGTATGCAAAAAAATTTCATTACTCGCCGAGCCCGTTTTTTTAGACAGTGCCTGAACATTGCTGTCCTAATTGCCACTTTCACCACGTTAAATGGCTGCGTAAGTACTCAAAATGAAAGTCCTTACACTTACGCTCCGTCTGCATCACCCTATCAAGATGTGGTCAATGCACAGCAGCGAGCTGTGGAACAAAGCAAATTACTTTTGGTTGTACTGGGTGCTCAGTGGTGCCACGACAGTACTGGCTTAGCTGAGCGTTTTGCGACAAAGGAAATGGACCTTATTCTACGCGCTCATTATGAAACCGTATTTGTTGATGTGGGAACACTTGAAGACAGAAGAAATATAACCGAGCGATTTGACTACCCCATTTATTACGCCACACCAACAGTAATGGTGGTTGAACCTAAAACCAGCGCATTGTTAAACAGAACGTCAATGGATATATGGGGGCGCGCTGACAGCATTCCCTTATCGGAGTACATTCAGTATTTCTCTCGCTTTCCTGCAATGACAACTGCGCAAAAAGCCCCGTTTATTAACTGGGAAGCGACAGATGAAGAAGAAGCTTACAATAAAGAGCAAGCACTCAGATTACAAAGCGCTTATGACAAACTCGGTCCGCTACTTGCGCTAGATTTACAAGGTAATACCCCACAAGGGCTTAACGAGCTATGGAAAGAGACCAAAGGGTTTCGCACTGAACTGCAAAAAACGCTGATAAAGCGCGCCGAGCTTACGTTAGATTCTGAGAATGGCAACGGAGTCAACACCACGCCAGCATTGCGACATTACAATCCGTTTTCGTGGGAACATAATTAATTACCCACTCAGCGAGATTTAAAATGTTCGTAATCGCGGCGTGTTATCGCAAGTATAGTGGTTCTACATCAAGGTGACGCAACAAAGAATACGGACATTAAAAAGGGCCTTTCCAACGGCCCTTTTTTAATAAACTCGGTTTTATGAAGCGCAGTTCAACTGTTTACGCTTTTGCCCTGTTTGACGCCGTATTATTAGTGGTGCTATTTGACGGATTACTTCTGCGCTTAGCTGGTCGTTTAGCGGCACTTCCTTCACTTCCTGAGCGTCTTCGACCTGCAGGCTTTCCACCGCTATTGTTGCGCGAATCCGGTTTACCTGCGCGCGGATTACCATTTCCGCTACGGTTTCCTTGACGTTGACCCGACTTTTTATTCTCGCCACTTCGTTTACCTTCGCTGCCGCTCTCACCTTGTGGTGCTTTCGGCTTTTTCGGCTTCTTGGGCTTTTTAGGCTTAGACAGCGTGGTAACAGGCACGGCTTGCTGAGGCTCGAAACCTTCCAACGTTTCACGAGGAAGCAGCTTTTGAATCAGTGTCTCAATATCTTTCAGGTTTTGCAGTTCTTCAGCACATACAAATGACCACGCCTGTCCACTAGCGCCTGCGCGCCCTGTACGACCAATTCGGTGAACATAATCAGCTGCCGTATTGGGTAAGTCTAGGTTTACAACGATAGGCAACTCACTAATGTCGATGCCGCGTGCTGCGATATCGGTGGCTACCAGCACTTTAATTGCGCCATTTTTAAAGTCAGCAAGCGCTTTAGTTCTCGCTCCTTGGCTTTTATTACCGTGAATAGCGGCACTTGGAATTTTTGACCGAGTTAGCTTTTCTGCAATACGATTAGCACCGTGTTTCGTGCGGCTAAATACTAACACCTGCTCCCACTTCTGCTGTTTGATCAGACAAATAAGCGCGGTCGTCTTTTTAGATTTATCAATGGTCACTAAGTGCTGCTGAACCGCTTCTACCGTGGTATTCGCTGGCGCGGTTGAAATACTCACAGGGTTGCGCGTTATTGTTTTCGCCAGCGCAGTGATTTCATCAGAAAACGTGGCTGAAAACAGTAAGCTTTGACGCTCTTGTGGCAATAGCTTCAGTACTCTCTTAATGTCGTGAATAAAGCCCATATCAAGCATTCTGTCGGCTTCATCCAATACCAACACTTCAAGCTGAGAAAACTTAACAGCGTTTTGCTGGTAGAGGTCAAGCAGTCGTCCAGGCGTAGCAATTAACACATCCACACCTTTACGCAGCTTCATCATTTGAGGATTAATCCCTACACCACCAAATACCACGGCAGTTTTTAACGGCAAAAACTCGCTGAACGCTCTGATGCTCTCTTCTACCTGAGCAGCAAGTTCTCGTGTGGGTGTTAAGATGAGTGCCCGAACATTGTTGCCAGATACAGGTTGTCCTTCCATCAATCTCTGTAAAATAGGAAGTCCAAATCCTGCAGTTTTCCCTGTTCCCGTTTGCGCAGCTGCCAACACATCCTTTCCTTGCAATACTTCTGGTATTGCCTTTTCCTGGATTGGTGATGGTGTACTAAATCCTCGTTTTTCAATAGCTTTTAACAAGGGTTCAGCGAGCCCTAATTGGGTAAATGACATTAATAAACTCCTGTCATAGGTATTTATAAAAAATTGCATACCGCAAAGGTATAAGCGTTAGTGCTTTATTGCTAACCGTGGGGGTTATAGATTACTGGGAAAACCTAAAGAGATACGCCATTGCCAACTTGGCTTATTGGTGTTTGACATCAAGAAAAGAACGTAGGTGTTTACTCTTACAAATTGCGCGCGGAGTCTACCACTAAAAGTCGAAAGCCACCAGCGCATTTTTTGTTCAAAATCTAGTTAAGCTTTCCTGACGTTTCACTTAATAAGTTCCGATTTACATAGCATAACAGCAAGGGAAGTTTCATCGGCTTTTCGCACTAAGGGAATGGTCTTGAACCGTACTGTCTTCCCTCATTTTTAGGAGAGATATTGTTATATTTATATTTTTATCAAAACGATAAATATCTATTTAATACGAATTTTGCGACCTAGAAACGTAAACTTTTCAAGTAACAGAGTTTAATTATATTTATCAATACCTTAAGACATTTAGCTTTTAAAAGTGTGCGTTAAAAAAACAAGTTAAACAGGGCTCTTCTACGTAAAAACACCTCAAAACCTTTGAAATTAAAGTCAACTTGATAGCCAATTTCTGTTGGATAGATAAAAAAAGCTTTACCATATTTGTTATAACAGATAAAAAGCGCGCAGTTATTCCACGCTCAAATTACATCCACGCTGCTGCAGTGTGGTAAACAAGTGAAGTAGAAAACATGAATGTTGATAGTTTAACCCAGCACTTTGAGGAAAAGTTGGCTTTAGTCAAAGCATCGGTGATGTCTGATAGCTTTGTTATCCAGCTTACAACAATCGCAGTTATTTATTGCGTTGCATTTTTGCTTGCACGACAAGTAAAAAAGCCATTTAAGTTTACCCGAGAAAAGCCACAGCAAGGCGCACATACTATGCACGGCTTTTTATACAATCTGGGTGAGGCACTATTCCCGCTTATCACCATCAGTATGCTAAAGCTTACTACCGTGTTGGGGGCGCAATTTCAGTTTGATGCATGGCTATTGGAAATAGCCGTTGTTGTAGCACTAATGCTGTTTGTTAATTCCTTGATTACTGGTTTTGTCGAAAACAACACCATTGCAGCGTTTATGCGATGGGTAGGTTTACCCATCCTATTTTTACACTTAGTTGGCGTGCTTCCGCTGATAACTTCAGCATTGGAGTCAATGGCAATATCAGTCGGCAATGTTGAAATTTCAGCGTATGGCGTAACAAGAGTGTTGTTGTTTGGTGGCTTGCTGTTCTGGCTAGGCCGCAGCTCGAACGCCATTGGTCAAGATATTATTCGAAACCATAAGTCGCTCGACGTTTCTACCAAAGAAGTGTTCGCAAAGCTGTTTGAAGTTGCCCTGTTCTGTGTGGTGTTTCTTTTATTGCTTAACGTCATGGGAATTAACCTTACCGCACTAGCCGTGTTTGGTGGTGCAGTAGGTGTGGGTTTAGGCTTAGGTCTGCAGTCCATCGCATCAAACTTCATTTCGGGCATCATTATTCTATTGGATAAATCGTTGACCGTAGGCGATTACGTTGAATTGGAAGACGGGCAGAAAGGTATCGTCAGAGAATTTAAAATGCGCTATGCCGTATTAGAAACTTATGACGGTAAAGATGTACTGGTGCCTAACGAAAAGTTTATCAGCTCCTTGCTAATAAACTGGACACACAAAAACCAAAAACAACGTTACCGCATCGACTTTTCTGTCGCCTATAAAACTGATATCCGCGCGATGGTAGAGATTATTAAAGAAGCGGTATCGGAACATCCGCAGGTGATCAGTGGCGATGATGTTCCATTTGAAGAGCTGCCAGACTGTGAGATAGATAGCTTTGGCGACTCTGGCGTTAACATGTTCGTTGAGTTTTGGATGGAAGGTGTGGACGATGGTAAAAACCGCGTGGGTGGCGATTTGCTGCTTACTGTGTTTGAAACATTACGCGAGCACAACATTGAAATACCGTTCCCTCAACGCGAAGTAAGGGTTATCAACGAACAAGGCATTGGTATTCGAAATACCACACCGTAGCTATATTCGCTCATGACATGAGCGCTTTCGGTCATACCTTCGCGCTGGCTAAAACCTAGCGCGAAGTGTATCCCATTGCCACTCTTGGGCAGACAGACCTAACGTCTGGACAAACTTTGCATAGTCTTCTTTGCCCATCGCTGATGCTACAGTTTTTAATTGAGATTTGGCTTTTATTGCTTTTACCTGCAGTAACTCCAATCGCTTATCGGCACTTGAATCGAAGTTTTCACTGATGATTGCATTCGCTTTATTGGTCGCTTCCCACGCTGTAATCACATAGCCCACCAGCTTTATGTAAACACCCACCATACGCTTTCGCTCAAATATGTTCTCAAACAGTGAGCTGGATAACGACATTTGGAAACTGGCCTCTGTTTCTAAGGCAACAAATTGCTCGGCGTTCTTTAGCTCATTCAACACATTGTGTAAAAGCTTAATGTGGGCATGCGTATTAAGTGCATCGACGTGAAGTGCATTAATATCGTCGCTTAGCATTTCTAAATTGACCAACGTTCGTTGAAGACTAGCCATTGTGGTAATTGTCTATAGAAGCGAAAAATAAAGGTTCAGTGTATCGAATTAAAGATGGGTTTGCGATGGTCTCGCGGTCGTTTTAATCACATTAAGAATTCATAACACAACTAATAGAAATCAATTAAAAAGGGCGCGGAAGCGCCCTTTTAGTTTTTATGTCTATTGAGAATTAGTTGTTAAGCTAATTCGCGATAGCAGTTATACCGCATCTATTTACCCAAGCTGGCGTTTAGATCGTGACGTAAATCGAAACGGTCTAGCGTCATCACTTTGGTCCAAGCGTCGACGAAGTCTTTAACAAAACGGCTTTTCGCGTTGTCGTAGGCATAAACTTCGGCCACTGCACGCAGCTCACTGTTTGATCCAAAGACCAGGTCTACAGGCGTACCTGTATACATAACTTCACCAGTAGTTCTGTTTACACCTTCATATACCGACGGGTTATCTGTTTTTCTCCACTTAACGCCCATATCAAGAAGCGTTACGAAGAAATCGTTGTTAAGCGTGCCTACTTTGTCAGTAAATACACCGTGGCTAGTGCCACCTGTGTTTGCTCCCAATGAACGCAAACCACCAAGCAAAACAGTCATTTCTGGTACCGTTAGATTAAGCTGATCGGCTTTGTCTACCAGCATGTCGGTTGGCGAACGATAGCTAGCTTCTGCGTTGTAATAGTTTCTAAACGCATCGGCTGTTGGCTCTAACAATGAAAACGAATTAACGTCTGTTTGCTCTTGCGTAGCATCAGTTCGACCCGGAACCACTGGCACAGTAACCTTGACGCCAGCATCTGCCGCTGCTTTTTCAATTGCTGCCGCGCCGCCAATCACAATGAGGTCAGCAAGAGATACTTTCTTCTTAGAAAACATGCGTGAATTGTAATCTTCTTGCATCTCTTTAAGCTTAGAAACAACGGCTTGAACGGTTTCAGGCTCGTTGGCTTCCCAATTCATTTGCGGTTCAAGGGCAATACGAGCACCGTTCGCTCCACCGCGTAAATCAGATGCTCGGAAGCTAGATGCTGCCGCCCATGCTGTTTTCACAAGTTGCTGAACGGTTAAACCACTGTCTAAGATGTCAGCTTTAAGTTTCTTAACGTCTTTATCAGAGATCGCTTTATAGTCAGCTTTAGGCACTGGATCTTGCCAGATGAAGTTCTCTTCTGGGATATCGTTACCCAAGTAACGTGCCTTAGGACCCATATCACGGTGAGTTAGCTTGAACCACGCTTTAGCAAATGCCGTTTGATACTCTTTGGGATCCGCTAAGAAGCGCTCGGCAATTTTTCGATACTCTGGATCGTACTTAAGCGCCAAGTCAGCTGTGGTCATTACAGGAGGATTTTTCTTACCTTCTACATGCGCATCTGGTACTGATTTATGAAGCGATTCATCGGTAGGGATCCACTGGATAGCGCCGGCAGGACTGCGAGTTTGCTTCCACTCAAAGCCCAATAAGTTTTGGAGATATAGGCTCGTCCATTTAGTAGGTAGCTGTGTCCAAGCACCTTCCAAACCGCTCGTTACTGTGTCTTCTGCATTGCCTTTACCGCAATTGTTCTTCCAACCTAGTCCCTGCTCTTCTAAGCCTGCACCGCCTGGCTCAGCTTCTAAACAATCAGCAGGCTTGTGTGCGCCGTGCATTTTTCCAAATGTATGACCACCCGCTATTAGCGCAACGGTCTCTTCATCATTCATCGCCATACGGCCAAATGCAGTGCGAATATTTTTCGCAGATCCCATCGGATCAGGCACACCTTTAGGGCCTTCAGGGTTAACATAGATCAAGCCCATGTGCGTTGCCCCCAACGGGCGCTGAAGCTTACCGTCGCGCTCTTCACGATCGCTCGCAAGCATTTCCACTTCTGGGCCCCAATAAACCATGTCAGGTTCCCAGTCGTCGGTACGACCACCCGCAAATCCATAGGTGTCAAAGCCCATGTTCTCCATGCCTACAGTACCCGCAAGGATCATTAAGTCGCCCCAAGATAAACTTTCACCGTACTTTTGCTTAATAGGCCAAAGCAAGCGACGCGCTTTATCAAGGTTTCCGTTGTCTGGCCAGCTGTTCAGCGGATCAAAACGCATTTGACCACCGTCACCACCGCCACGACCATCTAGCGTACGATAGGTACCTGCACTGTGCCATGAAAGTCGAATGAAGAAAGGACCATAATTTCCGAAGTCGGCCGGCCACCAATCTTGAGAAGTAGTGAGTAGCTCATTAACATCTTTTTTTACTTGGTCGAGATCTAGCTTAGCGAATGCCTTTGCATAACTGAAATCATCACCTAGTGGGTTTGAGCGATTATCGTGATCTCTTAACGGAGAGAGATCGAGCTGATCAGGCCACCAAAATTGATTATTTTTCGCTTGAAAAGCTTTAGCAGTGCCCGTGCCTTTAGCACCCGCAGGCTTACTAATTTGATCGTTGGCAATAGCCCCTGTTGCACCAAGCGATAAGGCAACAAGTACTGATACTGTGGTTTTTTTAAACCTGTTTATAGTCATGGTCTTTTCCCGTCTGAGTTTGTTGTAGTTACCAAAGCGTGAGTGCGAATCACACCACTAATTTGTTAACATTTTGTTTACCTCATAAGCAGTTAAAAGATAGACAGGCTTAGAGAATATTTACAGTTGATAAAATGAATTCAACTGATTAGAAAATCCAATCAATGAAAAGTTGATTAATTTCAATATCTTAAAAACCCAGTTCACTTTATGACGTAAACGACTGTCGCTCAGTAGAACTATGTAATGCGGAAAATGAGCTAGATCTGTGAATCTCTTTCAGAGATTGGGAAATTTTTTCGCTTCTTGAAGAGTGAAACTTTTCCATACTTTCTATAAGCGGCTAAATAACCAACTAAAAAGTGTCGGTTTATGTAAAGTTTTCATCTAATTGAAATACATTCTGCAATTTCTACCATGGCACAGCAATTGATACAGAGATGATGCAATTAAAGACGCATTAACTTCAGATAAGAAGTCGATGGAATGTTAAAGAAGTAATGAGGATGAACTTATGAAAAACACACTTAAGACACTTACCGGACTTGCAGCTGTTGCCTCTATCAGTGCTATGGCTTCATTCGGTGCGCATGCTCAATCAAATCAAATTGAAGCAAAAGACAGTGGTTTTTATGTAGGTGGTAATTACGGTTACCTACGCGTTGAAGGTGAAGATGACTTTGACGATGACAAAGATGTTTGGCAAGGCCTTGTTGGATATAAATTCAATGAGTGGATTGCAATTGAAGGTGGTTACATTGATTTTGGTGATTACGGTAACGACCTTGCAGGTGCTGAAACAGACGGCTACACAGCGGCGATCAAGGGTATTCTTCCATTAACAGAGCGTTTTTCTCTCTACGCGAAAGCAGGTCAACTTTGGTCAGAAACCGAGTATAACTTTGCTGGCGTTTCACGTGATAACGATGACGAAAGCTTGTTTGTAGGCGCAGGTCTAAGCTACGCGATTACTAGTAACTTTTTAGTAAACGCCGAGTACACTGTTTATGATACAGAGCTTGATGCAGACGAAGCGTTTGATGACATTGACGACACCGATTTTGAAACCGATCTTAAGCAAGCCAGTATTGGTGTTGAGTATCGTTTCTAAGACATTGGTTGCCTCACGTTTAGCAACGTGACTTAATGAGAATGCTAAAGCCTTGGCAACACAGCCAAGGCTTTTTACTTTTTGCTACCCATCTATTTTCTGGATGAGCTGCGCCAGTTCCTCAATTTTTGACACTGTCGTTTTAACTAAGTTGTCAATTTCATTGGATGAGGACTGGGAGTTACCTGCTAACGTTCGTACTTCATCAGCCACAACCGCGAACCCTCTTCCCATTTCACCTGCTCGTGCCGCTTCTATCGCTGCATTTAGCGCTAGCAAATTAGTTTGCTCAGAAATAGAATTAATTGTGCCCACTATATTACTTATAGTCTGGCTGGTAACCAGTAGCTCTTTCATAGAATCTTGAGTATCGTTCACCGCTTGTTTTCTAGAGGTGATATTAACGGCAAAAAAGACATAACGTGTTACTTGCCCGTTGAAGTTCTTAAGTGCGCTGATTCTCGCGTCAAAGGCAAGATAACGCCCAGCCACTTGAAACTCAGTAATTTTTGAAACAAAACCAGCGCTCTCTAGAGTAGACTTGTCCTCTGCAGAAAGACTATTCATTACCTCATTTGCAAATGATTCAGAGCTCATTACCCCGTTCAATGTGTCGCGTAGTAGTTTGTTTGCCTCAACGACTTCACCATTAGGCTTCATTTCAAGAAGAACAAGTGCACTGCCTATAGCTTTTAATTTGTTAGTAAAATCTAAAGCCATTTGCTTAACACGAGTAATATCAGCCTGAACCGCGATAAAGTTAACGAGTTTTTCTTCTTTGAAAACGGGGTTTATTGATAGTGAAGTCCAGTAAGGTGTACCGTCCTTTCTATAGTTAAGAATTTCATCATAAAATGCTTCGCGGTTTTTAATTTTTTGTCGTATCACATCCACAGTACGTTGATCGGTTTCCTCACCTTGTAAAAATGATCCAGGTTTCTTGCCTTTTACTTCGTCCAGCTCCCACCCCGTCAACCGGTAAAACCCGTTATTAACGTACTCTATGAGACCATCTGCATCAGATATAATGACGGCATTGTCTGTTTCGTTGGCAACCAGCGAAAGCATACGTTGTAACTCTCGCTGCTCTACTTCTTCTGTTACATCTTTAATAAATGCTGTGTAGAGGGTTCGGTCAGCCAGCCTTACTTTAGACAAAGACAGCCTGCCCCACAGGCTTCTACCGTCTTTCCGCTCCACTTTAACTTCGCGGCTGGTTCCGACAATTTTGTCTTGGCCTGTTTCTCTATTTGCGTTGACATAGTTATCGTGGTTCGCTTGAATCGCCTGAGGCACTAACATCTTCACATTTTGGCCAATTACTTCATCTCTTGTGTATCCCCATAGCTTCTCAGCGGATGCGTTGAACAAGGTTACGTTATTGTTTTCATCAATACACACTACAGCATCTAACGCTTGCTCTAATGTTTGCTCCACTATTTCGCGAGACTCTCGCTCTTCTGTAACGTCTCGAACGAAAGCGGTGTAGTGCTTCTTTCCTGCAACAATAACCTGAGATAAAGCAAGCTGAACCCAAATTCGCTCCCCACTTTTTGTTTCTAATTCGACTTCTCGCGAGCTGCCAACGATTTTATTAACATTTGTTTGTCGATGAGAATTAACGTAATTGTCGTGATTTGCTTTGTGTTCGTGGGGAACCAATAGTTTGATATTTTTGCCTATTACCTCGTTTGGCGTATAGCCCCATAACTTTTGAGCGGCATCGTTGTAAAACGTAATGTTGTTTTTTTCATCTATGGTAACTACAGCCAAGATTGATTGAGCAAGCGCCTGTTTCGCCGCATTTTCCTTTGAAAAAAACTTCATTTATCTAGACCTTCTCATTAAATTTTTTAAGTTATATAGAAGATCTTTCCCTGTTTTTCCAACTGTGAATATTAAACTCGTTTTACAGTGAAAATATTACACATTGCGAACTGACACATCTTACACACGAGCTCAAAAAATCCAATTATCGATAAAAATCAATTACTTATATTTATCATTCTTTCGTTTTATAGAGGTACAAATTCTGCAACAGAATACAAATAGTGAAAAATGAATAAATAGGAAACGTCACATGCAATCAGGAAAGAGTGTATTTCAACCCGGTCAAAACTGTTGGGTAGAGAGCAAGGCTCGCTTTTCTACACCTTTGATAGATTGCGGAAACTATTACAAAGCCTTGCACAGCTCTATCTTTAAAGCTAAGCACAGTATCTTCATTGTTGGATGGGATATAGATAGCCGCATTCGCTTGCTGCGAGGCGACGACGAAGCGAACAGTGAAGCACCGAGCGTAATAAGTGATTTACTTAAGTGGAAAGCTGAGCAAAATCCTGACATTAAAATTTACCTGCTACGTTGGGACTCATCGCTAGCCTTTTTCGCACAGCGCGAAATGTGGGCAAAGGAAGTGTGGGAAGAAAAAACTCCAGACAATGTGCAAACCGAGCTCGATGACACGATTCCGATGGGCGGAAGCCAGCACCAAAAAATTGTGGTTATCGATGATGAACTCGTATTCTCAGGTGGAATGGATGTATCCACTAACCGCTGGGATACCCGTGACCATCCCGTAGTTTCAGAAGAGCGTGATGGGCCTGATGGGGAGTATGGTCCTCTTCATGATGTGCAAATGGTATCAAGTGGACCTGTAGTAGCCGACTTTTCAAAATTAGTTCGATGGAGGTGGCAGCGTGTTGCTGACTCTTCACCTATTGATATCCGCGAGGACGCGCGCATTGATGAAAATGCCCCGTTGCCTGATGCTTGGCCACAAGATTATCCTCCCCTTTTTGAAGACGTAGAGTGTGCACTTGCCAGAACAATTCCATTTATGGATGAGGTCGAGCCTGCTCAAGAGGTACGTCATATGCTGCTTGATCTTATCGGTGAAGCAGAGTCTGTAATCTACATTGAGAATCAATTTACAACGCGTCAGGAGATCGCTGAAGCGCTGAATAAGCAGCTCAAACTGAAACCTAATCTTTCGGTCATTATCGTAAGTTCCTACGAGCCAAAAGGCAAGTTTGAGTGCGAAGCATTTTGGGCAAGCCGCATAGAATTCAAGGAAATTTTAGAAAAAGGGATTGACCCTAAGCGAGTAAAACTGACTTATTCTTCAATTGAAGACATGCAAGGCCGCAAGGCATACAAGCGCATCCACTCCAAAGTGATGACCATCGATAACAAATACCTTGTTATCGGGTCATCAAACTTGAGTAATCGCTCAATGACGCTAGACACCGAAATCGACACGGTGTTGTTCGGTAACACTAAGGACAATCAGGCGTGTATTGAGCAAGTGAGAAACGACTTACTCGCAGAGCACACGGGACGCGATATTGATGCAATGCCAGCGTTATTCAACAATGAATATCCGGTTGAAGCATTAATGCAGGATCAGATAGCACACGGCTACGTACTTACCGAAGTTCGCGATGAGGTGTTTACCGAACAATCCGTTAAGAATGTGTTCAGAGCGTTATCTGACCCTGAAGAACCCCTTATTTCGGTGCCAACCTTTGATGGAGCTGCTATGCCTGCACGTAACCCAAGACGTCGCAGTATTATGATTTTGATTGGTCTTGCCATCATTGCTGTTCTTGGCGGGCTTATGTTTTGGGCTAGCCAGTCCATACCATGGTTAAGTTCCGACAGCATTAACGCCTTTCTAGAGAAAAGTCGTGGAACTTACTTTGCTCTGCCTACCGTGTTGCTGGTTTATGTGGTCGGCGGCGTTTTATTCTTCCCGGTCACTGTACTGTCACTTGCTGTGGCTGCTATTTTTGGCCCTATATGGGGGCCCATCTACGGCATCATGGGAGCACTAATGAGCTCTGCAATCATGTTTGGAATAGGCAAGCTATCAGGCAACGCAGGACTTAGAAAAATTGGTGGTCCAAAGGTAGCTGCCGTTGACGAAAAACTAAAGCGTAGCGGTATCGTTGGCGTCGCGGCCATTCGAATGCTGCCTGTAGCGCCCTTTAGTTTGGTGAATCTGGTAGCGGGCATCTCATCTATTGGCATTTTCCAGTTTTTAGTAGGGACATTTTTAGGCATGTTCCCGCCCATGATTGCGAAAGGGCTTGTGGGTGATTCGATAGCACAAATTTGGCAAAACCCTTCTGTGGAAACCATTAGCTATTTAGTTGGCGGTATCGTTTTATGGGGCCTTATGATTTGGGGCTCGCAAAAATTTGCCCGCTACTACCAAGCTCGAAAGGAGTCGGGGAATCAAGATACTGCCAGTGATAATAGTGACAAAGATGAGGTAGAGAAATGTGCCGCATAGTGACCTACAACATTCACAGCGGAATAGGTAGAGACAAAAAGCACGATTACAAACGCATAGGGCAATTCTTGGCAAACAGTGGCGCCGACGTGGTGCTGCTGCAAGAAATGGATACTCGTCCCTCTGAGCGAAGTACAGCACAGGACGTTAAAGATATCTGCGCTGAAAACACGTTTAAGCTCATTCCATCACCAGCCATTAGGGAATCTGATGGCTGGTATGGCAACGCCATCCTAACTCGCTTTGACGTATTAGCGCACGATACACTGGATGTCAGCCAAAACGGGCGACAGCCTAGAAATGTTCAGATTGTAGAGCTCAAGACAGAGAAGACCCCCCTTACGGTAGTGAATACCCATAAGGGGCTTAAGAAGCTAGAACGTCGCTCACAGTTTTCTTTGCTTCATGAGCACCTTTCTTTGAAGATGAAAGAGAAGCAAATCCCTCTAGTTCTAGCCGGTGATTTCAACGAGTGGCAGTTTTTCTCAAAAGCGTTTAAAGCACTTAACGAATTACTATTACAGCAAAAAGTGGGGGCAACATTTCCAAGCCACTTTCCTGTATTTGCACTTGATAGAGTATGGGTGTCTGACGACATCAAGGTAAAAGCGTGCAGAAAATTAAAAAATGCGAAAACTCGAATCTTGTCAGATCATTTACCTGTGCTTGTTGATATTGAACTGCCCCAGAACGATTAACCAAGTGCTCTTTTGCACTTAACGGGTTGCATTATTCTCGTCGTACGCGAGATTTAGCATCATTTTGTGTTGGCACAGTGCTATGCAGGTTGCGCTATGAACGATGAAGCGGCAAATTCTAACGTACCGCACCAGTGTTTCAGTGCGTTTTCTTGAGCCACTACTTTTCTGAGAATATCAATGATCGGACTGCTATCTAGCAGCGTCTTGGCACTTTTGTTTGTCGCAGCGAGTACAGTACGCTGCATTTCTGGCTGTGTTATTTTCAGTGATGAAACTAGGCCAGACTCCTTTAAATGAAAAATAGCTGATGTAGGAAGGATCATCACGCCTTCTCCCTGCATAACTTGCCTAAGGCCAGTCATGAGTTGTCCAGAATAAGCCAAGTCGTGCTGCAAACTAACGCCCGTTGCTTTTTCATAGTCAGCAATTAGTTGACCCAATGCATCTTTGTTACCCGGTGATAGCAAAGGTAATTCACTGATTTCCCAAAAACGGATCGTCGTTCTATCTCGAAGCTTGGCGTATTGTTCACACGATGAGGAAGCAGAAAAAACCAAATGAAGATCTTCTTGAATTAGCGGTGTGACTCGCATGAATTTAGGGTCGACAGCTTGCTGATAAGTAAGCGCAACATCCACCTGCTTTGACTCAAGCCAATCATTAATGGTGTAAGACGGTCCAGTGCTGATTTCGACTTTGAGCCCTTTATGGTTCGCCGTTATCTCCGTGAGCAGCGGTAAAGAAAGCACATTGCCGATTGACGGTAGCATTCCTATTTTTACTACCTTCTTTTGTCCAGTTTGAAAGGCTTCCAATGCGGCCTTAACGTTGTCTATTTCGGTTAGCAGCTTTAATGCATGTTTATAAAAAACTTCGCCCGCCGATGTTAGGTTTACTCCCGAAAAACTTCTTTCAAGCAGCGTCGCTTTCATCTCTCTTTCTAAACTTGCCAACTGCTGACTAATGGCGGGTTGAGCGATATCCAATGCTCTCGCCGCCGCAGCAATACTACCCTTACGCACAGTCATAACAAAATAATGCAGCTGTTTTGAATGCACTTGCCCTCCTTACAAAGGTGGTGAGTTCTAGAACGGGAACGGTTTAACGAAGATGGCAGCAACGAATATGCCATTCCATTAAGTTATATGAAGCAAAATTGTAAAAATGGGCTAAAAGCAGTGGGGCATGAAAATCTTGTCTTCCCCCATACTTAAGTCTAATAGCATTAAATTAGCGCCCTGTGAGACGGCTCAATATTTTTCTTATACCCCTGAATAATCTTCTTTCTTCCTGCAAAGCCAAAGAGTTTTTAGCCTTGTTCTTGTACACGAGTGGCTAGACAACAATAACAAGATGCTTCTCGCATCAAAGTAGTGCTCGTGCGTGCCTAAAAAGAGTGCAGATTTTAATAATCCACACCCACAAAACTAAGTAGCAATAAGCACGATTGGGAACACAAATGAAACAGAAAAAGCTCCACACTGCAGTACGTTACGCACTTACCGGATTAACACTTTTCACTACTTCATTGCTTGTACAGGCGCAAGAAGTGACTGAAGAAACCACAGAAGCCAAAGACCTAGAACGCATTGCCGTTGTTGGTGCCCGCGGTGCACCGCGTTCAGTAACCAGCTCTCCTGTACCGGTTGATGTACTCACCGCCGAAGACGTTGAAGCCGTTGCGTTTACCGATATGAACAATGTCCTTATGACACTCGTTCCCTCTTATTCCGTAGGCCGTCAACCCATTTCCGACGGCGGAACGTTTATCCGTCCAGCAACGCTTCGAGGTATGCCCACCGACAAAACGCTTGTTTTGGTTAACTCTAAACGTCGTCACAGGGCCGCACTTGTTTCAATTGGCGGTTCTGGCACACAGGGGCCAGACATCGCAACTATTCCCACCGCAGCAATTCAAAGTGTTGAAGTGTTGCGCGACGGTGCAGCTGCGCAATATGGCTCAGATGCCATTGCAGGTGTTATCAACTTTCAATTAAAAAATAACACCGAAGGCGGCTCGTTCACTGCCGACTACGGCAGCTACTACGAAGGAGATGGCGATCAAATTACCGTTACTGGGAATAAAGGTTTCGCGTTAGGCGACGATGGCTTTTTCAGTATTTCAGCCGAATACTCTGACAGTGAAGCCACCTTTCGTGGTGAGCAATATTGTGAGCCATGGTTTTGTGTGGATGACCAATCAGATCAATACATCGCTGATGCTACGGCCATGGCCAACAGCGTTCATGGTTCAGACGTAGTCCAACCATGGGGGCAACCAAATACAAGCGGGACGCGTGTTTTCTTTAACGCCGGTTACGCACTATCCAGTGAACTTGAACTCTACGCATTCGGTAACTATTCAGAAAGTGAAGGTGACGGTTCATTTTATTATCGCTATCCAGGCAATGGCACCATTGAAGACATTCGACTAGAGGACGGTTCAATCTGGAACCCACTAGAGTTCTTCCCCGGTGGCTTCACGCCTCGTTTCTTCGGTGATGTGACTGACTACTCATTTGTTGGTGGTGTTAAGGGCATGTCGGGCGACCTTACTTATGATATCAGTGGTCGTTACGGCAATAATGAAATCTCTTACACACTAGCCAATACCATTAACCCGTCACTGGGTAACGAGTCACCTACTTCATTTAAGCCGGGTGACTTAACCAACGAAGAAACACAGATTCAAGCTGACTTCACCTATGACTTGAACCAGTATGTTCTTGCCTTCGGTGCAAGTTACTTAGATGAGTCGTACGAAATCTCTGAAGGCGAGCTAAGTTCCTATTTTGCAGGCTCTTACGCCACATCCGACCCTTGGGAGTTTTGTAACGACGACTACACCCCTACGGCAGTGGGCGCTGCTGTCATTGCTAACGGTTCAACTCTGAATTGTGCCAACTACACCAGTGCTGACAGTAACGACGATGGGGTTGAAGATGATGGATTCGCTGGAGTAGACGCCGTTTATACCGTTGTAGGCGTTGGCTCCAACGGCTTCCCTGGCTATTCACCAGACTATTCGGGCTCATACGAGCGTGACTCATATGCGGTATACACGGATATCTCTGGTGACATTACAGACGAGTTGTTTGCTCAGGCTGCGCTGCGTTATGAAGACTATTCTGACTTTGGCTCAGAAGTAGTATACAAAGTAGCAGGGTTCTATCAGTTTAGTGATGAAGTAGGCTTTAGGTCGTCTTTTGGCACTGGCTTTAGAGCTCCTACTCCAGGTCAGCAAGGCACCACCAACGTATCTACCCGTCTGCCCGATGGCTTCCCAGTAGCAACAGGTCTGTTCCCAGCCGGCGGCGAAGTAGCGCAGGCGCTTGGTGCCAACGAGCTTTCACCCGAAAAATCGACCAACTTTACGCTGGGCATGACTGCGAACTATGGCGATTTAACGCTCACTGTTGATTACTACAACATCAAGCTTGAAGACCGCCTTTACTCTGTGTCTACCCGAGATGTTTCCACCACTGTCGTTACCGATCCTCAAGCAGACGGTTATGACGCCTACCAAAACTATCTAGCCCTAGCAGGTGCCAATGTTTCTGGCGCCGAGTCCATTGGTGGTGTGTTCTTCTTCCAAAACGCTTTCGATACCGTAACCGAAGGCGTGGACGTTGTTGCTACTTACAAGATGGAATCGAGGTATGGCGCAACCGTGCTAACCGGCTCTGTGAATTACAACAAAACAGAGTTCGATTCTGATCCGAGTGAATACTTGAACGCTGAGGATCAGTTCGACTTTGAAAATGGCCGCCCCGAAATGCGTGGTGTTTTCTCAGTTACCCACAGTTACGACGTGTGGTCTGCCGTTGCACGTCTTAGCTATTTTGGCGAATACGAAAATGCGGGAAGCGATGACGGGGTAAACGCCACGAATATTCAAACCTTCGGTGACGAATATATGTTCGATATAGAGGGCTCCTACCTTATTAACGAGAACCTCACCCTGTCAGTGGGGGTAAGAAATCTCTTCGACAATTACCCAGATGTAAGTACTAACGGCGACGCCTGTTGCGGTGAAGTCTATGACTCTGCCTCGGTGGTTGATTGGCAGGGAGGATATTACTACACCCGACTTGCAGCCCGTTTTTAACTGGCTCCTTGCAAACACCGACATAAGTCGGTGTTTGTGTATGTAGTTAACTGTATATAAGAAAAACTTAAAAGGTCATTCATGTTTAAAGCTGTTTCATGCGGAGTAAAAAGCAAATGGAAATAGAGCTACTGTGGTTTGTAGTTACTTTGTGTATAACTGGTGCCATTGCAGGTATCACGGCAGGTCTGTTTGGTAATGGCGGGGGGTTTGTTGTCGTGCCTGCTCTTCTCGCTGTTTTTCCGTTTTTTACTCCTCCATCAGAAGCCCTCGTTAAGGTAGCCATCGGAACATCATTGGCATCCATTGTGGTATCAAGCGCTCGGTCAGTGATGGCGCATCGCGCTAAAGGTGCGGTGGATTTTGACATTCTTCGCTCGTGGAGTATTTGGCTTATTCTTGGCGTTGGTGGCGGGCTGCTCATCGCAAACAACTCCAGCGCCAATGGTTTAACGGTCGTGTTCGCCGCTGGTGTTCTACTTTACTCCGTATACTTCCTTTTCCCTGAGTTCGTTGTAAGACCCGGGCTTGTTTTCGATATGCCTAAAGGCATAGGCAAAGCGGTTTTGGCGTTTGTTCTGGGTGGTTTCTCTGCTCTGCTTGGCATAGGTGGTGGCACGCCAACCGTAATCACTATGGTGATGTGCCAGCGCACCATTCAACAGGCTGTCGCGACCGCCGCAGGCGTCGGTTTTCTTATCGGGCTTCCTGGTGCCATTGGCTTTTTGTTTATGAAGCACCCTGAAACCGCCTCGTTGCCGGTAGGCACTATTGGCTACATCAATATACCTGCGCTTATTGCTATCAGTATTGGGGCAATCTTTACCGCTCCAATCGGAGCCAAAATGGCGCACAACTTCAGTGAAAAGAAGCTAAAGCGCTTATTTGGCATCTATCTCGTCATTGTTTCTAGCGCAATGTTCTATAAAGCCATTTAAAAGAAGAAGGAGACAACCCGTGAGTTATAACCGTTCAAGACGCTTGTTTATTGGTGGCACAGTTGCAGCGTCAGCAATAGGTGCGAGTGGCATAAGTCACCTTGTGAGCGCCCAATCTGTTAGCGCAAGCGCTTCCCCATCGCCTGTTATGTATGGACCAAAGCCTGGGGTTGCAAAGCTCAATGCCAATGAAAACCCGTTTGGGCCGAGCCCGAAAGCGCTAGACGCTATCGCAAAAGCATCGGCGGAAGGTGGAGCCTACTATGCTTATCCTGCCGCTATGACGCTATTGGATATGATTGCCGAGCGCTATGGCATTACTCGAAAGCACATTTCTTTGAGCGCAGGTTCAAGCCCTATTCTTTCCTACGCCGCCCTTGCGGCCAGCAAGAATGGAAAAATTCTGGGCCCGGACCTTTTTTGGGACACCACGTCTAAAGCACCTGAAAAACAAGGTGCGCCAGAAATAGTGAGAGTTGCTAATACGGCAGAGCTTGATATTGACCTTGATGCCATGTACGCCGCAATAGACGACTCTATTGGTATGGTGCACATTTGTAACCCGAACAATCCAACGGGAAAAGTGCTCGATCCGAATAAGCTTCGCGAATTCTGCATAAAAGCATCTAAAAAAACACTGGTGTTGGTCGACGAGGCATATAACGAGCTTATCGATGAGCCTCCTAAGCATTCAATGATTCCGCTCGTTAAAGCTGGTCATAATGTCATTGTAGCGAGAACCTTCTCAAAGATTTATGGCTTAGCAGGTATGCGCGTTGGCTATTTAATCGCATCAGAGGAAAACACTGAGTGGATCAATCGCTATGGCATGGGCGGCTATACATTGAATCAAGCAGGCCTTGCCGCGGCTATCGCCAGCTACAATGACGATGCCTTTTTAACCTTCTCTAAAGAGAAAATTTATGAAGGTAAATCTATGGTTATGGACGCAGTAAAAGCAAATGGATTGACAGCGCTACCTTCTAGTACTAACTTTATTTTTGTTAATTTAGGTGACGGCAACGCAGAGTACTTCCGCCAAGCCATGGCTGAACAGGACGTGCTGATTAGAGGAATCTACCGTACGTACGACAACTGGTCTCGCGTAAGTATGGGAAAAATTGGCGATGTAAAACGCTATGTTGATGCCATGCCCAGTGCACTTGAAAAAATGTACACTATGCAAAATACTTAGCTGCAAGGGTGTGCATTGTCGGCCGATGCACACCTCGCTACTTATAGACTTAAATTTTCTGCTACTTCCTCGTTTACTCTCCTAGTCATTTTCAACTAAAAGTCTAATACGCATAAAAGTCACTTCTGTCATATACTCATTTTAAAGCGCCACTGCTCAAAGAATACGCTGATTGGAAAATTTTTACGGTATTGTTGCAGTAACGCTAAAGTTGCACATACTTTACTAAAAAGGCATCGCATTAAATGCCGCTCTAGGAGGCTGTAAATGTCAATTTCTGTATTAGTAGCTGATGATTCTAAGTTGTCGAGGCGTAGTGTGATTCGCTCACTTCCGCAAGATTTAGAGTATGACATCACCGAAGCAACAAACGGGCAAGAAGCCATAAATGCGCTGTCAGAAAGTGAATTTGCATTGGTACTTTTAGACCTAACCATGCCAGAAGTTGACGGCGTTGGTGTGTTGGAATTCTTGCACCAAAGGCCCGACGCCCCAAATGTAATTGTGATTAGCGCTGACTTTCAGCCAGAAAAACAGAAAATTGTCATGTCTCTGGGGGCAAAGCGCTTTTTACGCAAACCGCTTGATAAAGAAGAATTAGCAATGTCGTTGTTTGAGTTGGGGTATCTATGAGCATTGTACTACCACTAGACGAAGAGCAAAGAGATGCCCTTCAAGAACTCCTAAATATTTCCATGGGGCAAGCGGCTAACTCTCTTGCGCAGTTAATTGAAACCAAAATTGATATTTCTATCCCAAAAATCTCAGCGGTTACTCCCACCCAGCTTTACAGTCTCTTATTTGAAACCGAAGACGCTTTCTATACCCGTCAGTCTTTTTTAGGCGACGTACACGGCGAAGTGATGTCTGTGCTATCTCAAGCTGGATTGAGTGAGGTCGCAACGTTAATGGATTACGATGAACCATTAAGCAAAGAAGACATTCAAGAGATTATCTTGGAGCTTTGTAACATTTTGGCAGGTGCGTGTTTGGCTGGTCTTTCCGACCAGTTGGAGCTTACCACTAACTTGAACATGCCCACGTTATTCTTGCCCGATAAAGCGAACTTCGATGAGTTGCAATGGCAGCACAGCTTAGTGATGGAAGTGCAGTTTATTATCGCGATCTCGTCGTTTAGCATGCGCGTTGTTTTCTGCTTAGACGATGAATCTCTTGCACGCATGAAAGACACATTGGATGAGTTACTCGCATAATGTTTGAACAACTGGTAGGTAAATTACCTGTCGGAATTGGTATAGTCGATGAGAGCTTTAAGGTTGTTTATCTAAACGACTTCTTTTTAGATCGACTTCCTCACAATATGCGCGACTGCTATAAAGAAACGCCAGTTGTTGAGTTATTTCAAGGACAAGGTAAGTTTCTAAAACGCAGACTAAAGTCAGTTTTTGTTCTGCAGCATCCTAGCTTTAGCTATTGGGAACAACGCCCCCACATCTTTCCGTTTAAGAGCTCTCGCCCTATAACGGGTGAAGAAACACAGATGTATCAAAACATGGAAATCTTGCCCATTAAAGACAAAAACACAGGGCAAAAATTGGCGTGTATTTTTCTGCAAGATGTGACCGCCCAAGCTAGCTATTTTAGAGCCCAGCAAAAGCTTTCTGAAGCTTTGAAGAAAGAACACGAAGCGCAAAAAAAGTTAATTCGCAAACTCGATACCGCACAGAGCCAGCTAATTCAGGCTGAGAAAATGGCTTCTACTGGTCAGCTAGCGGCGGGGATAGCCCACGAAATTAATAACCCTATTGGTTTTGTGAGCGCTAACCTCAATACACTTGAGCAATACGCAACTCACCTTATTGCGATTTGTGATGGCGTTCAGGGGCAACTCGAACACTTCACCGACGAACTTAAAGAGCAGATTGACGCACTGTTTGAGTCTAATCACTACGACTTGTTAAAGGACGATATTACTGAGCTAATTGCCGAATCGACAGATGGTCTTACCCGCGTAAAAGACATCGTCGAAAACCTTAAGAACTTTTCGCTGGAGACTACCGAAGGCGTGCAGATAGTAGATATCTGCGCCGTGTGTCACCAGCTGATCACGCTTATTTCCGCCCAGTACAGCACGCCCCAATATAAATTTGAATGTGAATTAGAGAAAGT
>Ga0207991_1000472_pt1 | contig 26998 bp, 26 predicted proteins | sample ETN07SmetaG_FD_185786 | JGI IMG/M metagenome (GOLD analysis project Ga0207991, IMG submission 185786) | Marine microbial and viral communities from oxygen minimum zone, Eastern Pacific Ocean - ETNP2014F14-07SV275 (SPAdes) (version 2) | ecosystem: Environmental > Aquatic > Marine > Oceanic ...
GACCCTGAACCAACACCAGACCCTGAACCAACACCAGACCCTGAACCAACACCAGACCCTGAACCAACACCAGACCCTGAACCAACACCAGACCCTGAAATTTCTGCACCTACACTTACATCTGCTCAAAAACAAGAGGAACGTAACATTATCTTTATTGGCTCAAAACCTATTATGATGTATGTTTCTGCAACGTTAACCCAACTCTCAACTAGACCTCATGTGACCATCAAAGCTAGAGGTAAAAAAATTACTTTAGCAGTTGATGTTTCTCAAATGATTATTAAAAGAATGAATGCAGTTGGATTTGTGATTAGTGATGTGAGAATTTCTTCTGAGTCTCTTACTTCTCAAGATGGGAAACAGCGTAACGTATCTAATATGGAAATTGATATTTCAAAAGAATAATCTACGAAATATACTTTTAATTATTTTTGGAATTTTAATTATTATAATATTTTTTTATTCATATGATTCTTCTTGTGGGGTTAAACACATGTCAATTTTAAATCAAATACAAATTTATGATGAAACTCTTGATCCTGAATTTTGTGAAATAATTCTTGAAAAAATTGATTCATTTAATGATAGTTGTAGTCCTACATTTGAAATTTTAGATTGTGGTTAATACAATATGTCTGTTAAAAATGTAATTCCAAAATAAATTAAAATCAAACTTAACCCTGATATCATTATTTTATAATTTTTATTTGAAATTATTTTTACACTTTTTGATGCAAGAAATGCAACCATTCCTAACCATACAAAATCCATCCAAATATGTAATACAAATACAATTAATATTCCTGCAAATGCCCAAATTAACATTGCATCTGAAATTAATTTGAATCCTATGGTTAACCACCATATGATGAAAAATGGATTTAATGCACTAAATAAAATCCCTGTAATTATTGGACCATGTTTTGGCTTTGTTGAAATACCGCTATTTTTTCTAAATATTGATTTAATTTGCATAATTGCAAATCCAAAAAGTGTAACTGCTCCAAAAATAGAAATAATTACTCTAAATTCAGGGAAAATCTCTAATGAAAACACTCCAATTCCTAATAAAATAACTAATGGTAGTTCCACAATTGAATGACCTATTGCAATTTTTATTCCTGATCTAAATCCATCTCTTAACCCATAAGTAATATTTGCTGCAAATAATGGCCCTGGTGACATAACCCCTGATGTTGAAATTATTATTACTAGTACGGCAAATTCTATTATTTCCATCATATTCTTGCAGTTATGCTATACCTGTAACGAAAAAAATCTACCTATACATTGAATCTTTAAGTTGGGTTGATTCTTTTTGGGTTTCTTTTATTGCAGCTTCAGCTTTCTCAGCTTCCTTTTGTAATGATGGAATATCGCATGATGCTCCTGGAATTAATTTTGACATTGCAAGACAAAGTTCTGCACTTGATTTAAAATCTGGACCTTTTCCTGTTGTATTGAAAATTATTACAATTACTTCTTGATTTGTCATGCTTCCTCTATTTAGCAACATTCCAGGAATACCTGGCACTGTTCCATGATCTAATACTTTCAAACCCGCTGCTTCAATTTTTATTCTAGCTGAATCTGTACTTCCAATTCCCATCATTTGTGTATTTTCGTCATCTGATTTTACTGCAATACTACTAACGATTAATTTGATTCTGTATTTCTTTGCCCACTCTAACATTAATTCAGAAACTTGTCTATGGAGTGATTGATCTAAACTCAGATATGACGAAAATACGCCTACTTTCAAATCTTCGTTAATAAAAATTCTTGATGGGTAATTTGGTTTACCATCTTTTATGATGCTGATTGGTGGAAAATCATCTGAATCTATTATTCCACCTAATTCAAATTGGGAAGTATGTATCATTGATTCAGTTGCAATTGCACTACTAAATCCAACTGATGGGAATCCATCTATTAAATAACCTCCTTCTAAACTAAATTCTTTAAATTCTTTAATTGTTATTTTTGATGATGCCATATCTTTCTTTAATTCTATATTGTGTAATATGATTTATGATTTTTTATCAAATTTTGAAATCAATGCTGCATAGATGAATGGTAGTATTGTTGTTACTTCTGCATGTAATGTTGATTGTTTCGCAATTTTTGTAACTTTACCCCATGAAATTGCTTCCCTAACTAATGCTCCACTCAAACTTCCATCAAATTCTTGTGCAGTTGTAATGTAAAATGCGTAATCTAATCCTTCTCTATATTGATTCCACCATAATGTATGGTGTTTTGAGATTCCTCCCCCAATCATAAATGCTCCTGATTTACTTGCTTTGAATATCAAACCTGACAATAGATTTGCATCTCCAATTATGTTTAGTTTAAAATCTTCATGACTTTGTGTAAATAACCAAATTTGACTTCCTACTGCACCATCCATAATTCCTGGAACTACTACATCAATGTCATTTTTGTATGCCCAATAAAGAAATGAATCTTCTCCTAAATGTTTTCCAATCATCTTACAAATTTCTGCACTAGTCATTTCTCTAATTCCCTTTTTGTATTCTTCTTCTAAAAATGCGGTCATTTTTTCTTCAATTAGTGGCCCGTAACTACTCATGGGCACTAGGACATTTCCTAATCTGTGAATATTTTGATCAGCTAATTCATTATCATCCATTGTGAATGATCCTTCATTATAATGTGAAAAATGCCTTGCAATATCGTGGTCTAATGCACCACATGTTGTAAGTACAACATCAAACCATTTATTTTTTAACATATTTTTAATTATTCCTCTGGTTCCCGTTGATACCACAGCTCCTACAAATGATAAAAATTTCAGACATTCTTTGTCTGGAATCATTTCAGATAAAATTCCTAATCCCTCTGAAAGATTTACTGATTCAAATCCTCCTGATTGTGATAATTCATCAAAAATTTTCTCTATGGTTGTGTTTGAATCAATTTCTATATCCTTAACTGGTCGACCTACATCAATCATTATCTCATTTGTTGTTCTCAAGTATAAAATTCTGCCTTAATCCACCTTTTTTCATCCTCTACGCAGGTTTAAATCGCCTAATAATATTAAATTGAATATGACAGGTAGAATTAAAGTTGGTTTAGTAGGTATTGGTAATTGCTTTTCAGGTTTAATTCAAGGTATAGAATTCTATAAACAAAACCCTTCTCAGGAAGTCACTGGAATTATTCATGATAACTTAGCAGGATATGGTATTCATGATATTGATTTTGTTTGTGGTTTTGATGTTGCAGAAAACAAAGTCGGAAAACCACTAATGACTGCAATTTATGAATCACCTAACATGGTTGACTGGATTCCAAAAGACAAGATGCCTAAAAGTGATGCTAAAATTTATGAAAGTCCAATTTTAGATGGTGTTGGAATTTGGGTTGAAAATAAAATTAATCCTCTTACCAGTACTAAAACTGATGAACAATTAGCTGAAGAAGCTAAAAAAGTGCTCAAAGAAACTGGTACTGAAATAATTGTGTCTTATTTGCCTGTAGGCTCTGATAAGGTAACTCAATTTTGGGCTCAAATTTGTCTTGACACTAATATTGCTTTTGTAAATTGTATCCCCTCATTTATCGCATCTGATGAAACATGGGCAAAAAAATTCCAAGACAAAAATATTCCATGTATTGGTGATGACATCAAAGGTCAAGTTGGAGCTACTATTGTTCACAGAACTTTGGCAAAACTTTGTAGCGATAGAGGAACTAAAATTGAAAAAACATATCAAATCAATGTTGGAGGAAATACTGATTTCTTAAACATGAAAGAACAAGATAGATTGATATCCAAAAGAATTTCTAAAACTGAAAGTGTTCAGAGTCAACTAAAAGAAAGACTAGATGATGATCAAATCTATGTTGGACCTTCTGACTTTATTCCATTTTTGGGCAATACTAAACTCATGTTTATGAGAATTGAAGGCCGTCAATGGGCAAATATTCCATACAATATGGAAGTTCGTTTAGAAGTTGATGACAAAGCAAATTCTGCAGGAATTGTAGTTGATGCAGTTCGTTTAGCAAAAATTGCCCTTGATAGAGGAGTTGGTGGACCAATTAAACCTGCAAGTGCATATCTTATGAAACATCCAATTGAGCAAACTTCTGATGTTGAAGCAAAAGCTGCATGTGAAGACTTTGTTGCCGGCAAATAATTATTGAAATTTATTCCAATCAGAAAATCTTTTCATTCTACTCTCTTCATATTTTTCTAGATTAAACTCCATACTGTAACTCTTCTCTCCGTTTAGTTTGATAATTTTGGTATTCATCACTCGATCATCTTCTTCTATCTCTACAATCATACTATTTCCTCCAAATTTATCATCATCAACATTTACTGCAATTATTGGAATTCTATTCTCTAGGGCTCTCACTTGTACATACATTTGCCATGGTTCTATTCCTCGTTTAACTATCCTACTAGGTGAAAATAGTATTTTTGCTCCTTTTTTAGCTAGAATATTTGATACATTTGGAAATACCATATCATAACAAATTATTACTCCAAATTTGCATGCAGTATCAAAAATTTTAGCCTCTATTCCTGGTTTTACTGTGTCTTTTTCATAATCATATGGGTGAATCTTTTCTTGTTTACCAATAATTTCTCCTTCTGGCCCTATGATCGGTGCTGTAATTGACATTTTATTTTGATTTTTCTCGTAAAATGCACCTGGTATGATTGTCATAGCGTAATCTTTTGCAATTTTTTTAAAATCCACAAATTCTTGATCATAATTTTTAATTTGATTATTTGGAAGCCATTGTTCTGGTAGACATACAATTTCTGTTTCGTTATTGCCTAGTTTTTTTAACAATTTTGCAATTTTCTCTATTCCTTCTTTGTTAGTTGTATGTGAACTCGTTTGAATTAATCCTACTCTTGTCATAGCTTTCAATTGTTTCTTTGGTAATTATATCTAGGCTCATTTTTGTTTAATTTTTTTAATAAAAGTTATTTCATAATTGCCACCATTACGAAAAATTTGATAACGAAACAAGAAAAATTAATCAATAGAGTCAACAAAAATTGTTAAACATCGATTATCCTAACGAATTGGCAATGATCTCTATTGGTACATGTAAAAAAAGTTGAGATCTTTGGTTTCAAATCATTTGGATTTAAAAATACAACTATTCTGTTTGAACCTGGTCTTGTATCAATCTCAGGTCCTAATGGTTCTGGGAAAAGTAACATTTTAGATGCAATTATTTTTGCAATGGGTGAAAATAAACCAAAAGTAATGAGAGTTGATAAATTACGATCATTAATTCATGACATTGAAGGTGCACGTCATGGTCCAAAGATGGCACGATCAAGTGTTCATTTTGATAATTCCGATAGAAAAATTCCTGTTGATAATGATGTAGTTGAGATAACTAGAGAACTAGATGAAAATGGTGATAACACATACTATCTAAACAAAAAGAAAACTCAAAGAAGTCATATTCTTGATTTACTTGATATGGCAAATGCTGGTTTAGGTCAGCTTAATGCAGTTCAACAAGGGACTGTCACAAGAATATCTGAATTCACATCTGAAGAAAAAAGGAAAACAATTGAAGATTTGATCGGTTTATCTTATTTTGATGAAAAAAAATCTGAATCTATTAAGCAACTTGATGAAGCAGATAGACGACTTGAAATTGCACTTGCAAAAATGGGTGAAATTAAGAAACGAATTGATGAACTTGAAGAAGAAAGAAATCAAAAATTACGTCATGATATTTTAGAACGTGAGCTTAATCGATACAAAGCAATTGCAGCTGCAAATAAAATGAAAGTAATTTCTGCCCAAAAATCTGCTAAAGACGCAACATTACATGGTTTAACTAAAGAAATGACTTCCTTGGATGGTGAAAGAACTGTTTTGAGAGGTGAGATTGGGGTTTTAGAATCTGAAAAATCCACATTAATGACTGTTGCAAATGATTATAGTCAAAAAAAGGCTACACTTGATACTGAAATTAGTTCTGCAATGGAACAATATGAAATTGATAATAGTGCTATCTCTGCATCAAAGAAAAGACTTGAGCAAATCAATACACGTATCCCAGAAATTAAAACTGAACTAGATGATATAATTATTGCAAGACAAGACATTGACATTCAAATTAAAAAAATAAAAGATTCTATTGAAAATACAAATCTCCAAAAAAATAAAATTAATGCTGATTTGGAAATAATTGATTTCGAGCGAAATAAAATACTCACTGAACAATCTGAAGCTGCTGTAAAAAAATCTGAAGTTGATAATAAAATTAAAACTCTTTCATCCCAACTAAATGATGTTAAACTAAAACTTTCTAAAGTTCAAAATGAAAAAAATGAATCTAAATTAAAAATACAATCTAATTCTGATAGATTAATTCACTTAGAAAATGATATTGTGGAATTAATTGGTATTGAATTAAAATTAAAATCATTGACTGATAATCACATTGCTACAATTTCTGAATTAAAATCTAGAATTTCAAAATTGAAAACAAGAAAATTAAAAATAATTCATGATATGGATGAATTAGGATTTATTTTAGAAAAATCTGATAAAGCTGCAAATCAATATGAATCAAAAATTAAAACTGTAAAAGGTTTCATGCATGAAGATTATACTGTTGCAAAATTAAAAGAAGATGCTGACAAATTAGGTATTGATGGATTAGTTTATGAAATGATTTCTTGGGAAAAAAAATATGACCGTTCTGTTCTTGCAGTTAGTTCTGATTGGATAAAGGCAATAGTTGTAAAAGATTTTGCAACATTACTTGGAATTGCTGAGTTTGCACGAAGTAAAAAACTACCCAAATTAAAAATTATTCCTCTAGATGCTATTCCTAAATTCAAATTTACCCTACCTAAGGAATCTGGAATAATTGGTATACTATCTGATTTTGTTAAGTGTAATGATGCCTATTTTGCACTTAAAATATTCCTATTTGGAAATATTATTCTCACTGAAAGTCGTGAATCTGCTTATAATTTATCTCAATTAGGTTACAAATCCGTTACTCTTGATGGTGAATACTTTGAATCTAAAGGGGGCACTGTTGTAATTGATATTAATTCTAAAATTTCTAAACTTACAAAATTAATTTCGATGAGTAGTGATATTGATGGATTGTTTCAATCTATTAGTTTAATTAAAAAATATATGTTAAAGAAAAAACATTCTTTAAAAAAATTAGATGACTCCATTCAGTCCTATTCAGAAAGACTTTCTATGTCTGAAAATTCTTTAACTTCTGCAACTGAAAACTATTCTAATCTCAAATCTAGAATTACTTCAGCAAAAAATATGAAGATACAATTAACAACAAGAATTTCAGTTTTAACTTCAAGAAATAATATAATTGAATCTGAAGTTTCTACTAATGAGTCTCATATTGAATCCTTATTAGATCGTATTGCAATCGTTGAACAGAATTATGCTAGTGGTGAGCAAACTAGAATTGCTAGTGAAATATCAAAAATTAATGTCAAGAAATCTGATATTGAAAAAATGTATACTACAATCATGAATGAATATCGTGATAAATCGTCCCAATTAACTATTGTACAAACTCAAGATAATAGAGAGAAATCACAAACAAGTAGATTACATGATGAGGAAAATTCATTACATTTGGAATACAAACAATTTGAAACAAAAATTCATGAATTAGAAAAACAAAAAGATCCTAAACGAGAAATTTTAGAACGCTTAAGACAAAAAGAACAGGATTTAATTTCAACTTCGGGTTCTTCAATTGGGCAACTTAAAGAATTTGATGATAAACTCAAAACTTTATCGGAAAAAGATAGAGAATATACTAAACAAATTAATAATTTTGAGCGTAAATCTGATTCATTAAATCGTGATTTACATGATTTAATTGAAAATAAATCTAAACTGCAACAAATTCTTTCTGCGTTTGGATTTGATAAAGACATGGACACATTTGATGTTGAATCTATTGTTCAGGGTTTGACTTCTGAATTGCTATCACTTAATGCATTAAATGCAAAAGCCCCTCAAACATATCTTGAAGTTTCATATGGTTATAGATCAATGTCTACTAGAAAGAATTCTTTGGAAGAAGAAAGAACTTCTATTGTGAAATTTATTGAAAATATTGAAAAAGATAAACGACAAACATTTTTGGATGCATTTGATCAAGTCGATAAAGAAATTAGATTAATTTTTAATAAAATGACTGGTGGTAATGCATGGTTAGAATTACAAAATGAGGACGATATATTTAATTCTGGAATTTCCTATCTGATTCAATTTCCAAATAAACCTAAAAGAGAATCTACATCAATTAGTGGTGGTGAGAAAACACTTGCTGCAATTGTATTTGTACTTGCACTCCAAAAACTTAAGCCATCTCCATTTTACTTATTTGATGAAGTTGATGCTCATCTTGATGCACCAAATGCTGAAAGGCTTTCAATCATTTTAGAAGAAAGATCTAAGGAAAGTCAATTCATTATGGTTTCGTTGAAAGATTCTGTAATTCAAAAAGCTAAATTGATCTATGGTGTTTTCCCAAAGAATGGTGTATCCCACGTTGTTACCTATAAAGACAAAAGAATGCCCTCTGTAAAATCTAGCTAATCTAATTTAACTATTTAAAAAAGTTCAGTTAACTCCCAATTTTATGCCTAGATTGTTGATAATCATTGAATTTTTTTAAATATTTTCAAATGAAACTTTACAAATGTTCATAATTTTTATGAGCTAATTTTTATTTGATTTTTTCATAAAAATCCTAGTAGCAGTTACCTGAATGTGAACGTTGATTGAGTCTTGTGACAAAAGTAACGTTCTGGCCTAATGGGTTTTCAGAAGACTGCTATTTTACAAAAATTGGCGATATTTTTAGCCAAAACATATCTCATGAGATAAAGAACGTAAAAGATGTCATATCTTTTGAGATATGATGAATTTATTTTCCTGTAATGTGGAATTATGATATTTTTTCTTATGTGGAAACTTTTCTAACAATTATTTTATTGAATTACAGTTTCAAAATAATGCCTAAATTTTGTAAATAGAAAAAATGTTTGTGACAATTTTTTTAATCTTTTTTGTCACTACCCGAGTAATTATCTGATATGTATTTACAAAATACCTCATCTATCAATTTGAAGAATGGACATTTTCTTTCATACATGTGATGATTATGCTATAATCATTAAAAAATAATTTAAAATAAAATTGAATCATTTCAAAAAATTAACTAATTTTTTTAAAAATACATATTTTTATTTATTTAATAATCATATCTAATTAAAGTCGTGTAAATTATGCCATCCGAGTTACAAGTCACTATCCTCTATCTGACTTGTAATTCTTTTTTTCTAATTCTTTAGTAGATATAACTTCATCATACTTGTTGTATTGTAATCTGCTTAATGTATAATTATTTTTCATCTGGATATGTTGAATGAGTAATACATTATTCTATTTGTGAATTTCTTTATGTTTTGAAATTACACTCGTTGTCTTTATTGCAATAACATTCTCAAAATGAAACCTCGTTCAAAAATTCATGAAATTATTTTGGTTTAGAATATCTAGAAATTTTTTATTTTTAATTAATTTCTTTTTTTAAAGATTTCTGATCATCATTAAATAACATATTCCCATAATGAAAATAACAAGAAACCACCCTATCTGCGTCGTAGAGTGGTGAGATAGGAAAACAATTCATGTTAGGTTAAAGTTCTAAAAATAGAGTTTTCCACCTTTTTTCTTGTTGTTTAATTCAGGTAGTTTAACATAGCATGCTGAATAATGTTCTTGTCCTACTTTCTCTAAATCTGGTTCTGTCATACATTTTTCAATTGCATATGGACATCTTGCTTTAAACCTACATCCTTCAAAATTTTCTATTTTTATTGATTCTATAATTCTAATTTTCTTCTCTCTGTGTAAATTTTCGGGATCAGGCTCTGAAATTGCATCTATTAACGCTTGAGTGTATGGGTGTTTTGGATTTTCTAGTACTTGATTGATTGGTCCTGTTTCAACAATTTTTCCTAAATATAATATCCCAATCCTTTGACCAAAATATTTTGCAGTTGCTAAATCATGAGTGATGTAAATAAATGAAATATTGTATTTTTTTTGTAATTCCTTCATCAACTCTAGCATTTCTGCTCTAATTGATACATCTAACATTGAAACTGGTTCATCTGCTAGGATTATTTTTGGTTTTAATGCTAATGCCCTAGCTAGTACTATTCTTTGTCTTTGACCTCCTGATAGCATGTGTGGGTATTTTTTAATAATTTCTTCAGTAGGTTCTAGTTTAACTTCTTGTAATACTTCAATAACTCTTTTCATTCTTTCTTCTTTATTGCCTATGTTGTGAATTTCAAGTGGCTCTGATACGATATTTCCTATTCTCATTCTTGGATTTATTGAATCATAAGGATCTTGGTGAATCATTTGACAATTCATTCTAATTTTTTCTACATTTTTCTTTTGATTGTCTATTTCCTGATTTTCAAAAATAATTTTTCCAGAATCCGATTGAATTGATTTTAAAATTAGTTTTGCAATTGTTGATTTCCCAGATCCTGATTCTCCTGCTAATACAAATACTTCTCCTTTTTTAATTGAAAATGTTACATCGTCTACTGCTTTAACGATGGATGATTTTGAACTAAACATTTTCTTTTTTATAAAATATTTTTTTAAATGTTCAATTTTTAATATCTCTGTCAACAATTATCCATAATCCCTCAAGTATATCAAGAAATATGTTTTATGAGTAAAAATTATGAGAAAGAATTTATGTTAAATAAATATCAAATTAATGTTTGAGTGATCTTACAGAAAAAAAAATTGATTATAAACAATATATTGTAGATTCACAACTTCGTTATTTTAAACCACATGCAACTAAGATTGAAAAATCTTTTGCAGAAGAAATATCTTTTAGTTTAAATCAGAGTTTCAAATCTATCAATCCTAAATTTTTTTATGACAAAAAAGGTTCCGATTTATTTGAATCTATTTGTTTACTTCCTGAATACTATCCTACTAGGACTGAAATTAGTATTTTAAAAAAATTAGAACCTGAATTGGCTTCTTATCTTGATGAGAATATTGATTTAGTTGAACTTGGAAGTGGCGCATCTATAAAAACTCGATTAATTCTTGATGTTTTTACTAAATTACAGACTAGAACTGAATATTACCCTATAGATATCTCTGAAATTCTTACTGAAAGCTCTGAACAATTGTTAAAAGATTATGATACTTTGCATATTACTGGTATAATTGATACTTATGAGGGAGGTTTAGAATTTCTTAAAAATTACAATGATCGAAAAAATTTGATTGTTTTTCTTGGTTCAAGTTTTGGTAATTTTACGCCTAATGATGGAAAACTTTTTTTACAAAAAATATTTTCTACCATGAAATCTGGTGATCTTTTTTTAATTGGTTTAGATTTAGTTAAAGATAAACAAATTTTAGAATCTGCATATGATGATTCTCTAGGTGTAACTGCAAAATTTAATCTTAATGTTTTATCTAGAATTAATGATGAACTTGATGCTGATTTTGATTTAAATAATTTTTCACATTATTCATTCTACAATGAAAACGCTCAACGAATTGAAATGAATTTGAAATCTCTAGTATCCCAATCTGTTATTATTGCAAAATCTAATTTATCATTATATTTAGATGAGAATGAATTAATTCATACGGAATATTCTCATAAGTATAATTTATCACAAATCAAAAAATTACTAAATGATGTTGGTTTTGAAATTAAAAATACATGGTTAGATGATAATGAATATTTCTCATTAACATTGGTATCAAAAAATTAGATATCTTCTGCACATCTAAATCCTGAAAATAACCATCGTTCATCTAATCTGAAGAAATTTCTATAACTTCCTCTAATTGACATTTTTGGAGTTCCAAATGATCCTCCTCGCAATACTTTTTGATTTGTAAACCATTTATCATTATATTCATCAAATCCTGATTTGAATCCTGGATATCCTGTGAATTCAGAAGAAGTCCATTCCCAGATATCTCCTATCATTTGTTGACACCCTGATGAGCTTATTCCCTTTGGATATGTGCCTATTTCTGTACATCCCCAATGATATGATTCAAGTAAATTACATTTTTCATTAGTTGGTTGATTATTCCCCCATGGAAAAATTGTTTTTTCTTGTTTTTCTTCATTCCAACATGCTGCTTTTTCCCATTCTGCTTCTGTAGGGAGTCTTTTTCCTGCCCATTTACAATACGCATCAGCTTCATAGTAACTTACATGGCATACTGGTTCATTTGGATTAATTTTTCTAATTCCTAAAAAGTCTCTTACATGCCATTCATCATTAATTTTTTCCCAATACATTGGTGCTTTCCATTTATTTTTTTTAACCTTCTCCCATCCATCTGATAACCAATGTTTGTATGTCTCATATCCACCATCTTTGATAAATTCCAAATACTCTTGATTTGTCACTGGAAATATTGCTATCTTATAATTTTCAAAATAATTTTTATGTTCAGGTAATTCAATATCATAACAGTAGTTTTCTCCATTATACCCCATAATGTATAATCCTCCTTTAATCTCGACAAATTTTTTTTCTATTTTTTGTTGATTTTCAATTTTATTTTTTCTTACCGGTTTATACTGTTCTGCAAGAAGATGTTGTAAATCATATATTAATAATTCCTGGTGTTGACATTCATGATGAAATCCCATAACAATTAATTTTTTTTCATCTTCATTTAATATCTGAGATTCCATAAATTTTTCTACTTTTTGATTAATTGTATTGAAATATTGAAAAATTTGATCAATAGTAGGACGTGATGTAATTCCTCTTAATCCTTTGTCATGTGGTATTCCGAACTGTTGATAATAGGAATTTAGATATTCTGAAAATTCTTTTGAATAAAATTTATAATTTTTATCTAACTTACTCATAATTGCTTCATAAATCCAACTTACATGACCAATATGCCATTTAGGTGGACTCATGAATACTGCTGTTTGAACAACAAAATCATCTTTTTCTAAATTTTTTACTAATTCTAAAGTTCTACTTCTTGTTTCTTTAAATTGTTCTAATAATGACATGTTTTCTTCTATTTTGAGGTTAACCGTCATGATTGAAAAATATTTTTTTTATATTATTATGTTACTGCTAAATTATTTCTAATACCCTCTTGCAAAAATTGGAACTGATACACTTTGCTCTTTACAGTAAATGCATTTTTCCGTTACATTTTCACTACCAAATGGTATGACTCTGATTTCTGCACCTGTTTCCTCTTTAATTTTATCTTCACATTCTAACTTTCCACACCAAGGTGAATTGAAAAAACCTCCTTTTTCTATTTTTGATTTGAATTCTGTATAGTTTGAAATATTTGATGTATTGATTTTGGATTCTTCTTTTGCTTTTTTTAACATCTCTGTTTGTATTTCATCTAATATCATAGGTATTTTTTCTATCTCTGTTAGACTCAAACTAATTTTTTCTAAATTGTATCTTTTTGCAAGTACTATGCTTTGCTTTTCAATATCTTTTGGCCCTATTTCTATTCTCAAAGGAACTCCTTTTAATTCCCAATCGTTGAATTTGTATCCTGGTGACAATCCTTCTCTGTTATCTACATGAACTCTGATTTCTTTTAATTCTAAAACATCTGTAATTTCTTTAACTTTTGGTATTACTTTGTTTTCCCCTTCCTCATTTTTGAAAATAGGTATGATTACTACTTGCATTGGTGCAACTTTTGGTGGTAAAACTAATCCTTTGTCATCTCCATGTGCCATGATCATAGCCCCAATTAATCTCCACGAGACTCCCCATGAGGTTTGCCATGCAAAATGTTCCACATTATCCTTATCTGCAAATTTTACTTCAAACGGTTTTGAAAAATTTTGTGCTAAGAAATGTGATGTTCCCATTTGCAATGCTTTACCGTCTGGCATTATTGATTCCATTGTAGTAGTATATTCTGCTCCTACAAATTTTTCTTTTTCACTTTTTCTACCAGTTATTACGGGTATTGCTAATTCTTCTTCAACTGTATTTTTGTAAATATCTAAAATTTTCATCACTTCTTTTTCAGCTTCTTCTTTAGTTGAATGCACGGTATGACCTTCTTGCCATAAAAATTCTGATGTTCTAAGAAACGGCTTTGTTGCTTTAATTTCTGCTCTAAGTGCTGTGTTCCAGAAATTAATTTTTAGTGGTAAATCTCTCCAACTTTGAATCCATTTTGAATATAATGTGTATGCTAATGTTTCTGATGTTGGCCTTAATGCTAATCTCTCTCCTATTTTGTTTGTACCTGAATGTGTTACCCAAAATACTTCTGGATTAAATCCTGCAAAATGCTTTTGTTCTTTTCCTAATAGTGATTCTGGAATTAATATTGGTAAAAATCCATTTCTTATTCCATTTCGTGCAAATTTTTTATCAAATGTACTTCTTAATGATTCCCAAATTGAATATCCATCAGGTCTTAAAACAATTAGTCCTTTTACTGGAGCATAATCTGCAAGTTTTGCTTTCAGAACTACTTGTGTATACCATTCACTAAAATCATCTTTTTTTGAAACTGTGATTCCTACATCTTGTTTACCCAAACTATTATTCTATGAATTAATTTAATTAATGAGCCTTTCGTGGTGATTTTTAATTTTTAAAATTCTTTTTTTATTTGAGTGGATCGCCTTTGCATAACACTTCACCCATTACTCTACTTTGAAAATTTGGACATATGAAACATTGTACAAATTGAATCTTATCTTCTAATACTGGACATTCCACAAATTCTTGTTTCATTCTTTTGAGCATTTTTGGACTGACTCCTTTGAGTTTTAATTTCCCTTTAGCATCCATCATTCCTGATTCTTTTAATTGTGCTTTGAGTTCATCTGGAAATTTTACTTTGTCTTCAGTCGTCTGAATTTTGACATCATATTTTCGCTCAAGTTCTCCCATGACTAACGTGTGTTATTCCGTGATTTATTACTAGCGGTTTCTCTATTTTATTTTTTTAAACTTTTATACCATGAATGAAATAAATTTATTTTTTTATTATAAAAATATTAAAATTTATTTTTAAAATTTAAAGCCAAGGTAGGAAATAAGTTGTTCCAAAATATGTTAATGCTGCTGATATTCCCATTGCTATGTACCAAAGTCTCATGAAAATCGTTAAAAAAGATGATTATAAAGTGTTAGGGCATTTTCAATTAATTTTCTAATTATTTTATTAACTGTAAATTTGGATAATTTTTTACTAGATTTCTGATATGTTTCTTAAATAATGTGTGGCAATGACTCTAATTTTTTTTAAATTTTATGATTAATTATGGAAATTTAAATCTCAAATAAGTTCTCAACACGCAATTTCTTCTCATATTGGTAATTTTTCATGATCAATGCGATCATTTTTTAATTATTTGTGTTAATCTTATACACACTTTATTTTTTGAAAAACTGAATAAATTCAAAATAATGTGTCCATTACTTTAATATAATTAGATTTTTTTTTGCAAATTAGAAATCTATTGTTAATAATTTTTGATGTTGAAGGTGTTTTGTATGATGAAGAATATTTACCAATTCTTGCAGAAAAATTAAACAAAGAAGATGAAATTTGGGAAATCACAAAACAAGGAATTCAAGGTAAAATAAATTGGGAAGAAGGACTTAGAAATAGAGTTGATGCATTAAAGGGATTAGATGAAAAAGTCTGCCAAGAGGTTGCTGATAATTTACCTATAATGACTGGTGCAAGAGAAGCATGTAGAATCTTAAAATCTGCAGGTTGGAAAATTATGGCTGTATCTGGTGGTTTTACCTTGATGATGGATAGATTACAAAAAGAATTGGGTTTAGATTATGTATATTGTAATGATTTAATTTTCAAAGATGGAAAACTTGATGGAGTTCAAATTAATGTTGATTCCGATAAATCAAAATCTGCAAAAATAAAAATTGCTGAATGGGGTGAAAAGAAAGAAGATATTGTTTGTGTTGTAGATGGTGCGAATGATATTAAATTATTTGATGTTTGTGAATTGGGAATTGCATATAGGGCACAAGATTTAGTTAAAGATTTGGCTACTACCACATTGGAAGAAAAAGATTTGTCTAAAATTTTGGATATTATTAATAAGCATTTTAAATTAGAATTAGACACAACTGTTGCATAAACAATTTTTTAGTCCTATGTGTCAATTATCTTAATTGCAAATTATTCCTATTCCAATTGAAAAAGAAATTACTGTTGATGATGATTTATCTGAACTCATTTTAGCTTCTGGCAATGTCATGGATGGAGATGTTCTTGTAATTGCTCAAAAAATTATTTCTAAACAAGAAGGTAGGATTGTTGAGTTATCATCTATATCTCCTTCTTTGTTAGCTGAAGGTATTAGTTCTCAATATGATAAAGATCCAAATATTATTGAATTAGTTTTATCTGAATCTAAGAGAATTGTTCGAATGAAAAATGGTATAATTATTGTAGAAACTCATGGTGGATTTATTTGTGCAAATGCTGGAATTGATGAAAGTAATGTTGTAGATGGATTTGCTACTTTACTCCCACTAAATTCTGATACTTCTGCACAAATCATACGTACAAATATTTTTAAAAAAACTGGTAAAAATGTAGCCATAATTATTTCTGATACATTTGGCAGGCCTTTTAGAATGGGGCAAACAAATTGTGCTATTGGAATTTCTGGTTTAAATCCAATTTTAGATTATGCTGGAACTTTGGATTCTTTTAAACGAATTTTACGTGTAACTGCAATTGCCATTGCTGATGAACTTTCATCTTCAGCAGAACTTGTGATGGAAAAAACAAAAAAATGTCCTGTAGCAATAATTCGTGATTATTCTTTTAATGTTGGTGAAAATAAAATCCATGACTTAATTCGTCCTGAGAATGAAGATCTTTTTAAATAATTTTTTTGATATTATTTATTTTGACGATATTTTTTATTTGTCTCATAATTTTACTAATACCATAAAAATCAATTATTTATTAATTATAGATTTTAATATGACAAATCATTCTTTATGATGATATCTATGTCTGAATCAACTGAGAAAAAATTAGATGCAACTGGATTATTTTGTCCTGAACCTGTTTTTAGAACTAAAATCGAACTTGAAAGAATGCAAGTTGGAGAAATAATTAACGTATCTGCTGATGACCCTGATGCTGAAGAAGATATTTCGAGATGGGTTACAAGAAATGGTCATGAATTATTGAATTTGACTAAAGATGGGGATGTAACTACACTTCAAATTAAAAAACTGAAATAATCTTATTATTCTAGTATTTTTTTTACATGTATGTCATAAAATTCTCTAAAAGATATGTTCATGTGTTTTTCATGATCTAAACAATCAACACTTGTTTCTGAAATTTCTTTTTTAATTTTCTTACTCCAACGACTTTGTTGCTTATCTTTTGAATCTATAATTGATGGCGTTTCTTCAATTTTCTCCATTATTTTTATTAATTTTATTCCTAATTGGTGAAATTTACTAATGTTTAATAGAAACAATCGTCCTTTATCCTTATCAATAAGATTCATCATGTTTTGTACTTGATTGTAATATGCTAATCCTGTTTCATTGTATTTTTTAAAATGTTCAATTCTTTTTTGCCAATATTTTTTTGATGTTTCTTCTTCGATTTTATAACTAAATTGATTTTTTGCTAAAATTGAACCTAATTTTGTTAATTTTTCACTATAACCTTGAATTGTATTTTTTAAATTTCCAGTATTTTCATTCATAATTTGTTACTCTTTTATTCGTACTAATGAATCAACAATATCAATTTTGAAATAAATGTTATGAAATATAATGAATTACTTTATAAATATTGAATATTTATAGAGATTTTTAAAAATTTTAAACAATTTTCCCAATTTACTTAAATATTTTTTTAGTCTATTCTTTGTATGGAGACCGCATATGTTCTAATTAATTGTGATTTAGGTTCCGAAATGGAAATTATTGATTCGTTAAATCATATGGAATCTGTTAAAGAAGTTCATGGGACTTTTGGTGCATATGATATAATTACAAAAATAGAAAATCAAGACCGAGATAGGCTCCGAGAAACCATCATTTGGAATGTCAGAAAACTTCAACATGTGCGTTCAACTCTTACTTTGATGGGCATTAAAGGACAAAATTAGGAGAATTAATGAAAAAAGCATATGTTCTAATTGCAAATGAGTCTGGAACTGATGACTCTGTAATTCTCCATCTGCGTGATATTCCTAGCATCACTAACGTCTATGGGACCTTTGGAAGTTATGATCTTTTAGCAAAATTAGAATCTTCAAATGAGCAAATTATGCAAAATGATATTTTGAATGGTATTACAAAAATTAACAATATCAAAGCTACTTTGACATTGTTAGTAGATGGTCCTGGCATTCTAAAAACAACAAAAATTGAACAAGAAATCTTGGATATTCATATGTCTCATGCATATGTTGTAATTCGTTGTTTACATTCACACAAAAACCATATCATGAAAAAATTGGAAGAAATTGTAGAAATAATTGAAGCTTATCCGTTAATTGGAACTTATGAAATAATCTGTAAAATAACTGCACCAACATATAATGATCTTTCAGACATTATTAGTAAAAAAATTAGGACTATTTCAGAAATAAACTCCACAAATACAATTAATGTAATTAATAAACAAGGGTTTGACCAAAATTCTAAGTGAAAGCTAAAACTTCTCTGTTTGCATTTTTCTCTTGAAATTTTTCTTTCTCTTTAATTTTGTCTTCAATACTTTTTACCATGTATTAATGCCTCTGATGATTTATTTTAACAAATTTTTTTAAATAATTACATTTGTTAATATTTTTTAATTTTTTTTTATATTCTTTTAATTATCCATGTGTTCCTTTATGTTCTAATATCTCTACAGTATATCATGAGCCTAGCTGGAATGTATATGCTTAATTCTCAAAGGTTTGATGAAAATAAAATCAATCGAGCTCTTGAAATGTTGTATATTAATAGAAGAGATGAGATTCGTGAACTATCTAAGGTACTACTTCCAGAAAAAGCTCTTTTATCTATGCCTAATTGGAAAGAATTTGTTCTAAATTTTGCTTTAGATGTAGAGGAATCTTTCAAATCTTGGTCTGGCCAATCTGAATTATCTGCTAATTCTCCACAAAAAGCTTTGACTTTGTTACGTCAATTAGGACATGATAAAACCTCTATGAATCAGTTAGCTCACCTTCTAAATTTGTCATATAGCATGTCTTTAGAATTCAAAGAAATTTATCGTAGATTACGATAGAATACTAGCTATTTTTCTTTTGAACATTCCACGCATGATCTAACTTTTTTGAATAAAACCTGATACAGTCTTCACAAAATGAATCCCATTCATCTATTTCTAATTTTTTAAAAAAATTCACTGACCATTTGTATTTTGGTTCTTCTTTGTATTGAAATTGTTGAATTGTGTAAATATCTTTTTGATAAAAATTATTCAAACATTTTTTGCATTGTGCATTTTTATTTGTCTGCATTTTCTGTAAGAAATTTATCTACATCAATTGCAGCCATACATCCAAAACCTGCAGCTGTAACTGCTTGTCTGTAACTTCTATCATGTACATCCCCTGCTGCAAAAATTCCTTCCATGTTTGTATGTGTTTTATTCTTTAAAATAATATATCCTTCATTATCTAAATCAATTTGACTTTTGAATAATTGTGTATTTGGAACATGTCCAATTGCAACAAATAGGCCACCTACTTCTAATGTTTTTTCTTCATTTGTTTTTATGTTTTTCAATATTGCATTTTGCATTTTCTGATCACCTTTAATTTGAATTACTTCTGAATCCCAATGGAATTGTATTTTTTCATTATTTATTGCTCTATCTTGCATTACTTTGCTTGCTCGTAATTCATCTCTTCTATGTACTACGTGAACTTTAGTTGCAAATTTTGTTAGGAATGTTGCTTCTTCAATCGCTGAATCTCCTCCTCCTACTACAATTAATTCTAAATTTTTGAAGAATGGACCATCACATGTTGCACAATAAGATACACCTTTTCCTGCAAATGCTTCTTCTCCATCTATTCCCATTTTTTTTGGATTTGCACCTGTTGCAATTATTACTGCTCGTCCTTCATATTCTTCAGAAGCTGTCAGAACTTTGTAAGGTGCACGTCTAAAATCTACGTCTACTGCTATATCATCAATAATTGTAGTTCCCATTCTTTGAGATTGTTTTCTCATATCTATCATTAGATCTGGTCCCATTATCCCATTTTCAAAACCTGGATAGTTTTCAACTTCTGTAGTGTTGACTAATTGCCCTCCTGGCAATATCCCTGATAAAATTAAAGTATCATAACCTGCTCTTGAACAATAAATTCCTGCAGTATACCCTGATGGTCCTGCACCGATAACGATTACATCGAATTTCGTTTTCTTTTTTTCTGGTATTTTGGGATCGCTATTATTAGTTTCTAATATTGCTGTTCCTGCATCTGCTGCCATCATAATGTTTGATGTTTTTATTTCAATAATTTAAGTCAATATATCATTCTAAGAAATATTGGTTTTAATTTTAATTAGAATATCCTCGTGTTTTTTACATATTTTCTTATTTTCAATTTGTGAATTAAAAAGATCCTTTTGCCAATGTGCGTTAAATAACCTACATTGATTATTGTCACAAAATGCTTCTCCTGTTTCATAATAAATTACTGCTTGTAGAAGATAACCTTCTACGATCTGTGTTATTCTAGGATCATTATATTCTAAAAACTGACCTTTGTATTTTTTCTTAATCTCTTCAACTTTTTCTTTTGAAAAATTAGTCATTAAATCTAAATAGTATTGTTTAGGTTTTGCAGGCGCTTCTATTATTCCTGTAGTTGAAATTATTATTGGATTTGATCCCACCCACGCTCTTGCATGATATCTAAAATCATTTTCATCAAATGTGCATGTTAATTTATTTGTAAAAATTATGTGCAATATTTCTTGATCGGATTCATTTATTGGAATTAACTCTCTGATTATTTTGTTTAATTCAATTCCATCGTAAAGTACCATTTCATCTTTATTTGACATATCTTTATTTTCTGATTCAATTATGATTTCTTCTATTGATGGGATGTGTTTTTGAAATGACTTTTTTAAATTAAAAATTCTAGTACTGGCAATATTTTGAAATATTTTTTTATCTAATTTTTTAAAAATATTCTTTCTAATTTCAATTTCAATTTCAAATGTTTCTAAGAGAAATTTTTGTAAATTATTGATACTTAACTCTGATACTGAAGGCTCATCATATAGTATGATTTTAGAAATTTTCACTAGATGAATTATATTTTAATCGCTTATCTTTCTAACTCTTTTATTTTTTCTGCTGTAATTTCTGCGGCTTTTTTTCCAGAGTATAGCATTGAACCAAATGTTGGTCCCATTCTTGCTAATCCATGTGTTTCAGTAACTGACATGCCTGCTGCAATTAATCCTGGATACACTTCACCTGTTTTGTGAACCACATGTTCTTCTCCATCATTGACATGCATTGGCTCCATTCCCTTCCATTTTGCCAATCCTCTATCAACAAGTCTTTTTACTGCCACTGAATCATGTCCTGATGCATCAATGACTATCTTTGCTTCAAGTGCAATAGGATCAACACATGTAATGTTGCGTGGCAATGCTGAAACTGGCATCCAATTAACAACAATTCCTGACACCCTACCATTTTTCAACACTAAATCATCAAATTTTGTAAGTTGAAGAAATTTTACTCCTGCATCACATGCTGCTGCAATTAGTTTTGATACTGCATGTGGTCCTGGTGTTAGGTATAGTCCCTCTGCAACTTTTTTGTATGGAATGCCTAATTCATCCCAAAATTTTTGAGCAGGTTCTCTAACTGTAACTGGATTCATCATATATCCACCCAACCAATAACCTCCTCCGAGATAGTTATTTTGCTCAATAACTAGAACTTTGAAACCTAAATTTGATAATTCTCTACTTGCTGTTAATCCTGCAGGTCCTGCACCAATTATAATTACATCCGATTCTGCTCTGTCAATTAATACGTCATGAAATTCATTTGCAATTGCACGTGTAATTTCAACTTCACGTACATCTGTAAAAATTTTAGGAGATTGTTCTGCTACTGTTGCTTCTTGCATGGTGATGATCCTTTTGTGAACCATTAATACTTTCGCACATCTAAAAAATTAGGTTCCACTAATTACTTTTAATCTTAATGAATAGATTAGTAGGAAAATTTGGTTTGTTTCTGAAAATTTCTATCCTAAAACATCCCAATGTCAAAAATTTATAACCAAACTAAATTCAATTTTAATATATTGACTATTTCGGATTTGACTCAATCTTCACTTGATTCTAATGCCCCAAAAATTAATTGGGCTAGAATGGAAGAAGCTGATAATTTTGCTAAGACTGTAAAATTATATCGTCAGGGAAAATATGATGAAGATAGTTTTAGAAGATTTAGACTTCAACATGGAGCGTATGGTACTAGGATGACTAGTGATTATGCTATGGTTCGTGTTAAACTCCCTGCTGGAGAAATTTATCCAGCTCAATTTGAAAAATTATCTCAACTCAGTGAACAATATTCTATAGGTAGTGCACATTTTTCAACACGAGAAAATATTCAATTACATTGGGTAGTTCTTGAAGATGTTTCAGAAATATTTAGATCTCTTGCTGAAGTTGGATTAACTTCTCGAGAAGCATGTGGAAACTCTGTACGAAATGTAATGTGTAGTCCATTATCTGGAGTTTGCTCTGATGAGAAATTTGATTCAACTCCTTATGCTCTTGCAACTGCCCGATTCTTTTTACGAAATCCTATGGCACAAAGTCTTCCACGTAAATTTAAATTTAATTTTACATGTTGTGAAAAACATGGGATGGTAAGAATGGTTGATGTTGGATTTATTCCAGAAATTCAACAAATTGATGGTTCTGAACAAAAAGGTTTCAAAATTTTTCTTGGTGGTGGATTAGGTAACAAATCATTTATTGGACATCAGTTAGAAGACTTTACTCCTGAAGAAGATTTACTTTATACTTCTATTGCTGTGGTGAGAATATTTGATAGGTTGGGAGATAGAAAAAATCTTGCAAGAAATAGAATGCGTTATCTTGTTAATGAAATGGGTTGGGAAAAATTTCAAAACCTTGTATTGAAAGAACGAGCAATTGTTCGAGCTACCCAATCTGTAGTTACCCAACTTGATGTTGATACCACTCCTGTTAAAATTAGAAGACCATTAAAAATTAGTGATGAGAGTGGAAGTTCTGTACCTGATGGTTATGCTAGATGGCTTAAAACAAATACTATAAAACAAAAACAATCTGATTACCGTACCGTGTTTCTTACTCTTGAAGCTGGTGATATAACTTCAAATCAACTAAATGCTTTAGCTAATCTAATTCGTGAATTTTCTTCAGAAGGTAAGGCTAGATCTGGATTTGTTCAAAATGTTGCATTAAGATATGTTCATGAAGATGATTTAGTTAAATTATATTCTAAACTTCTTGAAACTGGATTGGCAAAATCTGGGGCATTAACTATGACTACTCCTATAGGTTGTTCTGGAACTACGTCTTGTAATTTGGCATTAACCAATTCTCATAGACTTGCAAAAGAAATTCAAAGAAAATTTCTTGAACTAAAACTTGACGAAGATGATGATCTAACTGATTCTTCAATTAAGATAAGTGGATGTCCAAATTCTTGTGCACAACATGGAATTGCAACAATTGGTTTCTTTGGAGGCGGTGGTCGTTTTGGAAAAGACATGTATCCAAATTATCAAATGTCTCTTGGTGGTCGTTTTGATGGTGATACAATGTTGGGTCAAACATGTCTTAGGGTACCTGCTAAACGAGTAATTCCAGTTATTTTGAAGATAATTGAAATGTTTAAAGAAAATAAAAAATCTGATGATACTTTGAAATCTTGGATTCATCGAATTGTAACTGATAGTGAAGATTCAAACATTAAATCTATTAATGATATCAAAAAAATATTGGCACCTCTTATTGTTCCTCCAACTAAAGATGATGATCCTGATTTCTATCTTGATTATGGTAGCGATACTAGTTATCACACAAAAACTGGTAAAGGTGAATGTGCTGCTTGACTGAACCTGTTAAAATTACTACTGATATTGACTCATTGCGTTCAGAAATTAGAGACAAAAGTGTTAGAGTAATTGATGTTAGACGTGAAGGCGATTACAAACAAGATCATATTCCTAATTCTGTCAATTTACCATTAGCTACTCTCTTATCTGATGATAGTCCTGAACGTGTTTTGAAACTTGTAAATTCTATGGGTATTGATGATGAAACTCCTGTTGTTGTTTATGATGATACTTTTGGTGCTTTGGCATCACGAGTAGCTTGGACATTAGAATGGATTGGACATTCAGATGTTACTTTACTTGAAACGACTTATAGTAATTGGAAATCATTAGGATTAGAAAATGACTCACAAATTCCTGAAATATCTAATAAAGAACATTCTATGAATTTACAATCTAATATTTTGGCAACTTCTGATTATCTTGAGTCTGCAAAAACTAGGGATGATGTAATTTTGATTGATAATAGAGAGCGATTAAATTATCTTGAACAACACATACCTGGAGCTGTTAGTCTTCCGTATCGTACACTTGCTAGTGGTGATAAAATTCTTCGTTCAAAAGAAGATATGAAAAGATTATTGGATAATAGAGGTATTACGGGAGATTCTGAAATAATTACTTACTGCGGTAGTGTGGGTACTTTATCTGGATTGGCATATTATGCTCTTAAATCTGTAGGTTTACCTAATACGAAATTATATGTTCGTTCATTTAAGGAATGGAAAAATCTACAAAAACCTACTGAAAAACAAGAAGATGCAAGTTATTGGGATTTATCTGCAGAATAATTTAGGCTATTTCGTCTCTAAGTTTTTTAGTAATTGTAACTTCAATATTGTCTAAAAGTTCTAACATTTTTTCTTTATTATCAACTATGTAATCTTCTCCTCTATCTTTTAATCTTATTTTCCATAATCTTATTTCTCTATGTTCTTCAAAGAAATTTTCAATCATTTGTTCTCCGGATTTAGTTGGATCAATAAATTCATCAAAAACGTTAATAGTTTTTTCTATATCTGCTTCTTCTATTGCTTCTCTTGCAGAATGTATTGCTTGACTCATCGCTCTCAAATTTTTAACTGGTTTTGGTAATTTCTTTTTAGTCAATCCAAATAATCCTATTTTTTCTTTACCTATTTTTTCTGCAATATTATCTGCAAGATCATAAATTGGTATTTTACTTAAACCGTCACGTTTTTCATTTTGTATGATTAATCCTTTTTCTAATAATTTCCTTAAAGCTACTTCTGCATCTATTTTATCTAGAAATGTTGTCCATACAATTGCACCTATTGTGTGGTACCCTTGTCTTACAGATTCTAAGACCACTACTTCTTCAATTCTTTTGAATCCTTCTTCAATTCTGACATTTGCAAAATCCATATCTCTAATTGATTTTCTGGCATTTTTAACATCAATTTCTATTGCATGCTTTAATGCTTGTAGTGATTCTGGTACTTGATTAAGTAATGATAAGAAACATGCTTTGTTATACCATGCCATTCCATATGTCTTGTCTGAATCAATTGCTTTATTGACTGCATCTAATGCTTTAGCATATTTTTTTTGTTCATAATGTACTAATCCTTTAAGATTCCATGCTTCTGGATTTGTAACATCTATCTCCAAAATTTTATCATAGACTTTTAGTGCGTCAAGATGATCTTCCAAATGAAATCTAGCGTATCCTAATTTCATTAAAATCTCGACATTACTTGGCTCAATTCGTAATGCTTGTTCAAATATTTCAATGGCATCATCTAATTTTTCATCTGCCATTAAATTAACACCTTTTTTAAATAATTTTTTTATGTTGTAACTTGGATCTACTAAACTAGTTTCTTTGCTAACTATTAATTCTGATTCATCTTTTTTTGAATTTACTTCTTTTTCTTTATTTTTTCTCCCAAACAACTTACTCACTTAGATGTTTTCATTTCTATCTAGTTAAATACCATTTTAATTGTGACTATTTTTGATTTTTTGTTACATTTAGGCGATCCAAATCCTGAAATACTTGAAATATTAACAAACGACTGTGTCATCTCATCCACGAATAGAAATTCAAGGACAGGCACCATTTAAACAACCAGGTGTTTATGAAGCCCAAATTTCAATTACTGATGTTAAACCATCTGATGATGAAATTCGGACAAAAAAATTCTCTTCAATATGGCAAGGTAATTTTCATCTGCGAGTCAAAGATGGTACTTTTTCTGAAATTATCGGTGATTCTAAAAACCCTCTTCCTTCATCTATTAATGATTTTAACACCCTTTGGGTTATTGTAAATGACTTATTCTCTTCATCATATTCTGTTTTTGACGTTCCATTAAGAAAAACATCTGAGAACACTACTCGTTCTACTAAAGTAAAAGAATCTACTGAAATTATTATTGAAAATCCAAAAGCTAGACGTTTTACTAAATCTAGTTTAACTGGCACAACTGGTATGCAAGGTACACCTGGTGACAAAGGTACATCCGGTGCAACTGGTCACACTGGTGACAAAGGTCTTCCTGGACCACCAGGACACCAAGGTCCTGTTGGATCTAAAGGCATTATTGGCCCACAAGGTACATCCGGTGACAAAGGTACATCCGGTGACAAAGGTTCACAAGGTGACAAAGGACTTTCTGGTGACAGAGGACATTCTGGTGATAAAGGAATTACTGGTGACAAAGGTGACAAAGGTGACAAAGGTGTTTCTGGTCCTGGTGGTGACAAAGGTGAAAAAGGTACAACT
>Ga0207991_1000474_pt1 | contig 26903 bp, 26 predicted proteins | sample ETN07SmetaG_FD_185786 | JGI IMG/M metagenome (GOLD analysis project Ga0207991, IMG submission 185786) | Marine microbial and viral communities from oxygen minimum zone, Eastern Pacific Ocean - ETNP2014F14-07SV275 (SPAdes) (version 2) | ecosystem: Environmental > Aquatic > Marine > Oceanic ...
CTTTGCATGATTTGTGAGATGAATATGGATTCATTGGGTGAGTTGCTCGATTATCAATTCTACCCTGCGGTGATGCTTTCACATGCACGTCTTACTTATACGCAGGTGAATGAAGTTTTGACAAACAAGAAGAGCAACCTTAGAAAGACTTACGCTAATGTGATAGACAACATTGAATCGTTACACGGTCTTTATAAAACACTCAGAATTTCTCGCCAAAAACGTGGGGTAATGGATTTTGATCGCATTGAAAGTCAAATACTGTTTAATGACAACGGCAAGATTGAAAACATTATTGCTCGCAAAAGAAACGATGCGCATAAACTTATTGAAGAATGCATGTTAATGGCCAACCAAGCCAGCGCCAAATTTTTGCAAAAACACGATGAAGATTTCCTTTATCGTATTCACCCGAAACCAACCGCTGAAAAAATCGAAGTTACTCGCCAATTTTTATCGGCTGTAGGATTAAGCCTAGAAGGCGGAATGGAGCCAGAATCTCGTGATTTTGCCAAAGTACTCAAGACGGCAAAGGGCAGGGAGGATGAGAATATCATTAAAACCGTCGTATTGAGAACGATGAAGCAAGCGGTTTATACGCCTGCTAATGAAGGCCATTTCGGTTTGGCTTTTGAGGACTATACTCACTTTACATCGCCGATTCGACGTTATCCAGACTTACTGGTGCACAGGGCAATTAAGCGTGTCTTAAACAAACAAAGTAGATCGCCGTCGAAGCGAATGAGTGAACTGGGTAAGCACCTGTCAATGACAGAGAGGCGAGCAGATGACGCCTCTAGGGATGTGGAGCAATGGCTTAAATGTGAGTATATGCACGATAAAGTAGGTGAAGACTTTAGTGGCGTTATTTCAGGTGTTGCAGGTTTTGGATTCTTTGTGGAGCTCACCGATGTTTTTGTCGAGGGCATGATTGCCCTTCGTGATTTAAAAGATGATTATTATGTCTATGATGACATCCATCACCAACTGAAAGGTCAGCGAACTGGTAAGGTCTTTCGTTTGGGTGACGTTGTCGAAGTAAAGCTCGCATCCGTTAGTCTTGATGATCGAAGAATCAGCTTTTCTCTAGCCAATTAAACGCCTTAAGGGGTTAAACAGGTCACTTGGCAAAAGACTTCTTTGCTGTCTTTCAGCTGCTATATCACCCGCCTCCGCATGTAGACAGACCGCTAAAGGCAGACATTTGTTTTGATTCACGCCTTGTGCAAGTAATCCGCCAATAATACCACTGAGTACATCCCCCATGCCACCTGTTGCCATGCCTGGATTGCCGGCCACGCAAACACCAACGGCTGAATCTGCGTCTACACAAACCAAAGACCCTGCACCCTTGAGTAGCACTTGAGCTCGATAGCGCTTGGCAATTTTTTTAACGGCTACAAAACGATTATTTTGAATTTCAGTAGTATTTTCATCCAGTAATCTCGCCGCCTCTTTCGGGTGTGGGGTAAGGATATGAAGTTTATTTTTGCTCTCTAGCTTAATCTTGTCCTGGCTAATAAGGTTAAGTGCATCGGCATCTAAAACACTTGGAAGTTTGCTTGTTAATGCCCTTGTGAGTAATTCCTTGGACCATTGTGACTGTCCTAATCCTGGGCCGATAATAAGCACAGTAGCCTTGTCAAGTAAGTCTTGTAGTGATTCTGCTGATTCAATATTGTGCGCCATGATTTCGGGGCGTCTCGATACAATAGCGCCAACGTGCTCTTTGCGTGTTGCGACGCTGACCAGTCCCGCACCAGTGCGTAATGCGGCCTCAGCCGCCAATAATGCTGCGCCGCCGTACCCATAGTCCCCGCCTACAACTAAAACATGACCATAATTATTTTTATGAGCACTGGGTGTACGTGGTTTAAGGTGCTTTAAAAGCTCATTTAGTTGAAGCCTTTCTGAGGGTGGCTGGATATCGTCAAAAAGTGCAGGCTTTACTTGTAAGGCCTCAAAAACAATATTGCCGCAATAGTCCGGTCCAAAATGGGTAAACATACCTTGTTTAAGCCCAATAAAACTGATTGTTGTTGTTGCCTTAATACAAATATTCTCAACATCGCCAGTATTGGCATTAAGACCCGATGGCAAGTCAACAGCAACAACTACTAGATTGCTTTTGTTAATAAGTTCAATGGCGTTGTAATAAGCTTCTTTGATTACTCCTTTTAAGCCCGTCCCTAGGAGGGCGTCAACCACCACACTATTTTTTAGCACAACTTCATCCGAGAAGTCGGTCATTGGTACTTTGGCTTGATACGCAATGTTATAGGCGAGTTTTGCATCGCCCTTTAATTGCTGGGGTGGCTTGATATGAATCAGTTGAACCGAAACATTATTCTTTTGCGCCAGTGTTGCAACAACATAACCGTCTCCAGCATTATTGCCAGCGCCACAGAAAATAGTAATAGGGGTGTTAGAGTAGTGTTTAACAATATGCATAAAAACCGCATTGCCAGCACGTTGCATCAGTTGCAAGCCAGAGACGTCACCTTGCTTAATGGCGAGTCGATCAAGTGCACGAACTTGATCGCTGGTGTAAAGATAATTTTGCTGTTTGTAAGCCATGTCAGTGGCTATATTAGCATAAAGTGAGATTGTTGCAAAAAGTACATGGCACTATTTTGCAATAACGCCAATAACTTTATAAGTTGGGGTATTAAAATCAATGACTTATAAAACTTAAAATTTTTACCCTTCGCCAAGCCCCATCCTAAAACAAATTTTGCAACGGTCTTAAAGTATTTAGTCGGTCACCGCACCTTCAGAGGCAGATTTCGCTAATTTGGCAAATTTTGCCAACACACCTTTGGTGTAATTTGGCTCGGGTTGCGTCCACTGGCTTAAGCGTTTATCAATAACGCTCTGATCGACCAATAACTCGAGCGAGTTGTTTTTTGCATCAATTAGAATTTCATCGCCATTTTCAATAATCGCTAAAACGCCACCTTCAAAAGCTTCAGGGGTAATATGACCAACGACAAAGCCGTGCGTGCCACCGGAGAAGCGACCATCGGTAATCAGTGCCACTTCGCCGCCCAAGCCTTTGCCCATCACGGCAGAGGTTGGTGCCAACATTTCACGCATACCTGGGCCGCCTTTAGGGCCTTCGTAACGAATAACAATCACATCACCAGAAACTATTTCATCGTTTAGAATGGCTGCTAGTGCATCTTCTTCACGACCAAATGTTTTGGCTTTGCCTTGAAAGCGTAAGCCTTCTTTACCGGTGATTTTAGCAACAGAGCCATCTGGTGCTAAGTTACCACGCAAAATTCTTAGATGTGAGTCTTCTTTAATTGGATTATCGAGTGCGTGAATAATGTCTTGATCCTCAGCATACGGTGCAATGTCTGCTAAATTTTCAGCGACCGTCTTACCTGTCACTGTCATGCAATCGCCGTGTAACATGCCTGCGTCTAATAGCATTTTCATTAAAGGCAGAGTGCCACCAATAGCGACCAGCTCACTCATCATGTACTTACCTGAGGGCTTTAAGTCTGCAAGTACGGGCACATTGGCGCCAATACGGGTGAAGTCATCAATACTCAAATCAACCCCTGCGGCGTCTGCCATGGCGATTAAATGCAAGACAGCATTGGTAGAGCCACCCAAAGTGATGATAACAGTAATAGCATTCTCAAACGCTTTCATTGTCATGATATCACGAGGCTTAATGTCATTTTCCAACAGGTTAAGTACAGCTTTACCAGCTTGAATGCAATCATTGTCTTTGTCGGCCGAAATTGCATTTTGTGCCGAGGAGTTAGGCAAACTCATACCTAGAGCCTCAATAGCTGAAGCCATAGTATTAGCGGTGTACATACCACCGCATGAGCCTGGCCCTGGGATGGCTGTTTTTTCAATATTTTCAAGCTCGATGTCGGAAATTGCATTACTGGCACGCTTACCAACCGCTTCAAACACACTAACCACATCGGTGTGGTCCTTGCCCGGTTGAATGGTGCCGCCGTAAACAAAGATACTCGGGCGATTAAGACGAGCAAGGCCCATCACGCAGCCCGGCATATTTTTATCACAGCCACCGATAGCAACAATACCGTCAAAACCTTGACAGCCAACAACCGTTTCAATGGAATCTGCTATCACTTCCCTAGAGACCAGTGAATATTTCATGCCTTCGGAACCCATGGAAATACCATCTGAGATGGTAATGGTGTTAAAAATAACTCCCTTGCCACCGGCAGAATTAACACCTTTTTCGGCTTCATCAGCAAGTTTATTAATGTGCATATTACAAGGAGTAACCATCGACCAAGTGGAAGCAATACCCACTTGTGGCTTAGAAAAATCTTCTTTTGTGAATCCTACTGGATAAAGCATAGCCCTAGAGGCCGCTCTTTCATAACCATCAACAACTTGCGAGGAAAACTTTCTTGTATCTGACATCATTTTTAAATTAGAAAAAAATACAAATTTTAGACTAAAATAGCGCAATTCTATTGCCAATTTATCTTTTTACACTTGGATACAGTCATACAATTATTAGCCCTGATGCAGCCTTCAGTTGATGAAGGACGCCTACTCGAGCGAAGCGCGGAACAGCTACAAGAAAGCCTTGATGATTTTGTTACGGTTGCGCGAGAAGGTGCGATTGTTGGCTGTGCTGGCCTTAAGCATTATCCTGATCAAAGTACGGGCGAAATCTACGCCTTAGTGGTCAATTCAGATTATTACAATACTGGCGTGTCAGCTGAGTTAATGACACTGTTATTTGAAAAAGCGAGCAACTTAGGTCTTGCAAGTGTTTTTGCGCTCTCTAAATACAGCGGCCACTTCTTTGTTCGTAATCAGTTCGAGATTATTGAAGTTAAAGGTTTGCCAATTGATCGTCAAGTTACTTATGATCACCAACGTGGCCCCAATATTTATAAAAAGTATTGCTAGCTAGTAAGCAGAACGAACAGGCATAATAAACTGCATGCAATTAAAAGACAGAATTCGAGGCTATTTACCGGTTGTTATTGATGTTGAAACCGCTGGTTTTAACGAATCAAAAGACGCACTTCTTGAAATTTGTGCCATAATTTTAGACATCGATGAGTCGGGATCATTTGTCCAAACTGAGCCGATGCACTTTCATATTGAGCCCTTCAGTGGTTCTAATCTTGAACCTTCTGCCCTAAAGTTTAATGGCATTGATGTTAACAATCCATTTCGCATGGCAGTGACTGAAAAACATGCACTGAACCAGATCTTCACAAAAATTAAGACTGAACTGAGCAATAAGGAATGCACACGGGCTATTCTTATCGGCCACAATGCTTTTTTTGACTTGGGTTTTTTAAAAGCTGCCACTGAGCGGGTCAAAATCAAAAGTCCATTCCATCAATTCTCAACGCTGGACACAGTGACTCTCTCAGCGCTATACTATGGTGAAACAGTACTTGCAAAAGCAATAGCTAGGGCAGGTATTGAGTGGGATGACTCGCAGGCACATTCTGCTCTGTATGACACACAAAAAACTGCTGAACTTTTTTGTCAAATATTTAATGCACAGGATAATCTGTAAATTATTAGTAGGATTGTTAATAAACACTTCTGTTCATGCTTTAACAGAATTTGAATACATTCAAACACTGCTTAATAATCATGCCTTTTTTGAAAAGGAGTGGATAAACCTTGAAATAAAAAAGATTGAAATGGTGGGTGACAAGGCTAATTATTCTAATTGGAATTGGGAGGTTTCAGGCGAGTTGGGTCGAATAGAAAAAAAACTCACGAAAGACACCAATTACACTTACACACGCCTCTCCAATAAAACGACTAAAAAGCTATCCACCGATTTAACCAAAAAGTTTTTTTCTAGTGGGTCGGAAATCAACTTCTCTTATGACAAATCGTGGCCCATCAAAGACGAGGTTAAACATAAAAATCAAGCTTACTACTCTGATGTCAATACCAGCGAATACTTAGATGACGTCAAGCTAAGTTGGACTTTACCTCTTTTGAAAAATAGGGGTGGTGTTGTTGATCAAAAAACTTACGATCTTGCTGTATTGGATTACCAAGATGAAATACTTGTGTTGATGGAGGTCAAAGAAGATTTTATTGAAGAAAAGCTGATGATATTTTTTGACTGGGTGAATTATAAGGCTCAAATTAAAATTGTTAAGAATCGCCTTATATTGTCTCAGCAAATCCTCAATACCCTGCAAAAAAGCACTTCAAGTAAAAGCAATATTTTGACTTTTGAACGCTCTATCGACAAAACTCGAAGATTGTTATTAAGTTTGCAGTCAAAGTTAAAAGCCAATCAAAAAGCACTTTCAATTTTGGTAGAGCAGGTTGTATTAGAGGAAAACTCACCAATAATTGACTGGGATGCTCAGCCTGTTCTCATTCAAGATTTAAGGGCTCATTGTCGGCAATTTGTACGTGACATCATACGCATTGAAATTGAACAGGAAAAAAATAAACGAACCATTAAGACTTACCAAAATTCACAACTCGGAGATTTTCATTTCACAATCAGCATGTCAAAGGATTTTAATAAAGGAAACTACTCCAGCTATTCAAAATCCAACGAAATTGAATATGAGGTAAAATTTGATTTTTCATACCCTTTAACAGGTGATGTGGCGAATCAGGTTTATCTAGACAAAAACAGACTTATACAGCGTCAACTAGAGTTAAAGTACAAAGCAAAATTTGATGACATTCTTACCGATGCAGAAAAACTAACCATTGAATTAGTACAAGGCGCCGAACAGCTTAGTTTGTACAAAAAACAGATAGCAGCCAGTGAGGCACAAAAATTTAATAATGAATTAGATTTATTTCTTGAGGAGGGAGGTAATATCCGCTTTGTGATTAATGAGCAAGACGACTCCCAAGAATTGCTTTTGGGCTACATTCAAACAGCGGTTGATTATCAGAAAAATCGCATTCATTACGATGGTTTGTTGGATCGTTTATTGGCGAATTTTGAGTGATTGGCTCTCTGTCCAATTTCTAATTTCTTCGGTGAGTTCGGTGGCAACTCTACCTTCAGTAGTGATTGCCTTTCCAATAACCACAGTGATGGTTCCAGGGTATTTTACAAACCCTCCCTTTGGCCAAAGTTTGCCAGAATTGTGATAAACGGGAAGTAAATCGTGGCCGGATTTTTTTGCAATGGCAACAGCGCCATTTTGATAGTGTCCCAATTGATTTTCAGGTTGGCGTGTTCCTTCAGGAAAGATAATCACAAAAATACCATTTTTAAGTCGATCACACCCTTGTGAAATGACTTTTTTAAGCGCCCTAAGTTTATAACCTCTGTCAATAACGATAGGTTTGAGCAAAGCTAGATTCCAACCAAAAACAGGGAGCCATAAAAGCTCTTTTTTAAGCACCCAGGTTTGTGCCGGAAAAAGGGTTTGAAAGGCGAGCACTTCAAAAGTTGATTGATGGTTAGAAACAACGATACAGGGCGATTTAGGGATATTTTCTCTACCAACTACTTTGATTTTTATATTGAGTGTAATGTTGAGCCACCAGACACAAAAGATTGCCCATTTAGAAATAATTTTATAACGAATAGGGTAAGGCGAAAATATCAGAAATAAACCGCAAAGAGCAATCAAAATAAGGCTAATAATTGAGCCAATAAAGTACAACAAAGATCTTAAAAACAGCATAGGAATGAATCAAGGTTAACGTTATAATTATTTAAGCAAAAATTTTACTAAGTTTGTTGGCAATGGTCGAAACTATTTCTAATCATTTATTAGTGCTATTGATTGAGTCAATAATATCCTGAATCAGAAGGAGTAATTATAAATACCATCATTGGATTAGTTTCTCTACTCGTTGGATTAATTGTTGCCTACCTTTTTTTTAATAAAAAACTTACTAGGCTCAGTGAGAAAAACATCCAGTTGCAGGCTACTCTGAGTGAAAAAGAAAAACATTTTGCTGAAAAAATGCAATTTGTTGATCAAATGAAGTCACAGATGAATAGTGATTTTAAAACCCTTGCAACAGACATTCTCAAAACTGACCGAGACAAACTTAAAACTGAGAACAGTGAGCTTCTAACTCCGCTTCAGGGGCAATTGGCCAGTTTTAGAGAGCGTATTGAGGCCATTACCACTGAACAAGTTAAAGAGCGAGCTACACTTTCTGAGCAGATTAAACATCTGCAAAGGGCGAGCATTGAAACGCAAACGTCGACGCAAAATTTGACCAATGCGCTGACTCACGATAACAAACGCCAAGGTGATTGGGGTGAGATGGTTCTGAGCTCGATTCTGTCGAGTTGTGGTCTCAGGGAAGGTTACGAGTTTGAAACGCAGGGTCAATATAAAAACGAGCACGGCGAATCATTCCGCCCAGATGTTATTGTTCACCTGCCACAAGATAAAGACATTGTTATTGATTCCAAAGTATCACTAAAAGATTATGTGGAATATATTGCCGATCAGTCGAATGAGACGGCCCTTAAAAAGCATATTAAATCGATTGAAACACAGATAAAAAATATCAGCATCAAAGAATACGAGAATTTAGAAGGCGTTAAAACGCTTGATTTTATTTTTGTATTTATACCTATTGAATCAGCATTGTGGGTTGCCTTAGAGCACAAACACTCTCTGTTTGATGATGCCTTAAAGAAAAATATTATGTTGGTATCGCCCTCGACTTTGACGATGAGTTTAAAGACAATTAACTACATTTGGCAAACCGAAAGACAGCATAAAAATGCCGAAGAAATTGCTCGCCAAGCAGGCGCAATGTACGATAAATTAGCGCGATTTGTCGATGAAATGGATAAGGTAGAAAAGCACTTAGATAAAGCCAAAGAGGCGCATTCTGATGCACGTAAGAAACTCTCAACTGGCCCAGGTAACTTAATTGGTCGCGCTGAAAAACTCAAAACATTTGGTGTGCAAACAAAAAAGGAAATTAGTGAATGATTGTTTCAACGAGTTACGAGGTTGTTGCGGACGAACTTAAGGGTAGAGTTATTTTGGTTACTGGCGCTAACCGTGGTTTTGGTTTGGCCATTACTAAAGACTTAGCAAGGGCCGGCGCCACAGTTATTATGCTCGGTAGAGATTTGGGCTCGCTTGAGTATGCTTATGATGCTGTGGTTGACGCTGGTTTTGAAGAGCCTATTCTTTATCCGCTTGACTTAGAGGGTGCTACACCAGAGCAATATCAAGAGTTGCAGGATAACGTTGAAAAGCAATTTGGTCGCCTTGACGGTCTAATCCATAACGCTGCTATTTTAGGCACTATGATGCCAGTTGAACAATATGACATCAAACTCTGGTATTCAACAATCCAAATCAACCTAAGTGCACCTTTTATGTTGACGCAATTTTTGATTCCACTGCTGAATAAAGCGGATGACGCCCGAGTGCTATTTATTTCAGCAGAGCAGGGCAGGGAAGCGAAAGCTTATTGGGGTGCGTATGGTGTGAGTAAGTATGCAATTGAAGGTTTTTCAAAAACGCTTTCTGAGGAACTTGAAAAAACCAACATCAAGGTCAACACGCTTGACCCTGGAAAAATGCAAACAGAGCTTCGACGTGCAGCTTACCCTGCAGAAGACTCTAGTATCAACCCCTTGCCGAGTGATAAAAGTCCAGCGATTGTTGGCTTAATGGGCTTAAGTGGCAAAACCTTTCAAGGTCAACAACTACAACTTGGAGGCTAATTTTAACGCTGCAGATCGGGCGTTAAGTGTGGGTGGATGGTTTTAAGGATTGCCTTATAAGCCTCGCCATTGCCAGCAACAACATTGCCTGTTTCTAGATATTGATCACGACCTGAAAAATCACCAATAAAGCCGCCGGCTTCTTTAACCAAAAGAGCGCCCGCTGCGATATCCCAATTATTAAGGCCAATTTCCCAGAAACCGTCCATACGACCAGCAGCAACATAAGCTAAGTCGAGAGCGGCAGATCCTGCACGTCTAATGCCGGCAACTTGTGTATGGATCGCCTTGAAAGTATCAAGATAGCAATCTAAATGCTGAGGGCACTTAAATGGAAATCCAGTGCCAATTAAAGCATTTTCAAGGCCATAAGTTTTAGTGACGCGTAAGCGTTCATCGTTTAAATAGGTGCCTTCACCTTTTGATGCGTAAAACAACTCTTCTTTGAAGGGGTCATACACGACAGCATGAGATGCAATTTTGTTTTCATACAAAGCAATAGAAATAGCGTACTGAGGGTAGCCATGAAGGTAATTAGTTGTGCCATCGAGGGGATCAATAATCCATTGATTTTCACCATCGCCAAGAATTTCACCACTCTCTTCAGCCAAAATAGAATGTTGTGGAAAGGCTTTTTTAATCTCGTTTATAATTGCACTTTCAGCTGCTTTATCAACTTCAGATACAAAGTCATTTGCCGCCTTGTTTTCAATGGTTAGCAGATCAATCTGGTTGTGATACCTGAGGATAATATCACCAGCTGCACGAGCAGCTCGAACTGCAATATTAACGGTAGGATGCATAGTTAGTGAGCCAACAAACGAAAGAAACGAATTATACCTTGACGCCCTTTGATAAGGTAAGGATTGTCATGGTCAACACCACTGAGCCAGGCAATATCGGTGCAGGTGCAAGAGCAATGAAAAACATGGCTTTATCGCGCTTATATTTAGTCAACCCTAACAACTTTCCTTCGGCTGTTGCAACCGCTAGAGCGAGTGGTGCTGACAACCTTTTGGCTGATGCTACAATTTGTAATACTCTTGAAGAGGCACTTGAAGGTGTGCATTTAGTGATTGGCGCAAGCGCTAGACAAAGAGCAATGAAATGGCGCCAACTGGATGTGGTTGATAGTTGCGTCGAAATTCAAAAAACACTCGAAAATGCAGGGCAAGAAGTGGCTGTTATTTTTGGGACGGAGAGATCGGGACTAACCAATGAAGAATTGGATTTGTGTCATATATTGATGACAATTCCAGGCAATCCAGAGTACTTTTCGCTTAATGTAGCATCCGCCATTCAAGTCTTTGCTTATCAATATTTCGTATGTAGCTCTGAGTTAAATTTTGAGTCTAGCTCAAATGCATTGGCGAGTTTTGACGAGCTGGAAGGTTTTTACAAGCATTTGGAGCAAGTGCTTGAACACATTGATTATTTCGAGGAAAAACGCCCGAGACCATTACTAATGAGGCGTTTAAGGCGATTGTTCGGTAGAGCGCAGCCAGAGAAAGAAGAGGTGGCTATTCTTAGGGGGATTCTCAGAAACATCAAACCCTTTCAATAATGATTTTTATGAAGTCTATCCGATTCTATTTTGATTATTAAATTTAGTGTAACAACCTCCACTAAAATATTGGAAATAATGCAAATGGATCGTTTGACAAGCATATTGTTAGTGAAAAACAGCCAAAAATACCTCTGTAGAGCCAAAAACAACCGTATATTGGTGATTTTTATACAAAAACCAAGCCCAATTATGGTTGCGTGAGAAAATTTGACAAATAGTGTGAATGCGTAAAAAAGCCCGAAAAAATCGGGCTTTTTTATGTCTGCTTTATTTTTTTGTTAACCCATCATCAGTTTGTTGATGCGTTTAACAAATTCAGCGGGTTCGCTGATTTGTCCGCCTTCGCTGAGAACGGCTTGATCAAATAACACCTCAACTAAATCCTCATCGACAGAATCTTTGAGTTTTTTGACCAATGGGTGATTGGGGTTGATTTCCAAAATTGGCTTGGTTTCAGGCACGTTTTGACCGAGAGATTTCATGATTCGCTCCATGTTAGATCCCATTTCATTTTCATCGGCAACCAAACACGACGGCGATTCACTCAAACGACTAGAGACTTTAACAGACTTCACTTTGGCGCTGAGTATAGACTGTGCTTTTTCAATAACTTTATCAAAGTCTTTAGCGACTTTTTCTTTTTCTGCTTTGTCTTCCTCAGAGTCTAAGTCTTCAAGATCACCTTTGGTAATCGATTTGAATTCAAGACCTTGGTGTTCGCCAAAGTTGCCCACCAACCATTCGTCAACACGATCAGAAAGTAACAGTACTTCAATGCCTTTTTTCTTGAAAATTTCTAAATGAGGTGAGCCTTTAGCTGCTGTATAAGTGTCAGCGGTGATGTAGTAAATCGCCTTCTGTTCCTCTTTTTTACGTGAGATATAATCCGTAAGCGAGACGTTTTGCTCGGCACTGTCCACTTCGGTTGTGGCAAAACGTAGCAGGGCGGCAATTTTTTCTTTGTTGTCAAAGTCTTCAACAACTCCCTCTTTCATTACCATACCAAATTCAGCCCAGAATAGGGCGTAATCTTCGGGTTTGTTTTTGCTCATCTTATCCAATTCACCTAGAATTCTTTTGACCGAGGCCTTGCGAATCGTGTCAACGACTTTTGAGCCTTGAAGAATCTCACGAGAAACATTGAGCGATAAATCAGCGGTATCAATAACGCCTTTAACAAAGCGTAGGTATTGTGGTAGCAAATCTTCATTGCCTTCCATAATAAAAACGCGCTTAGCGTAGAGCTTAACGCCCGTTTTGCGCTTAGGCTCCCACATATCAAAAGGCGCTTTTCTCGGAATGTAAAGCAAAGATATGTAATCTAATTTACCCTCTAACTTATTGTGAATTTGAGTTAAAGGACCTTCAAAATCATAAGTTAGAGATTTGTAAAATTCATCATAATCTTCTTGTTTAAGATCTCTTTTATCTTGCGTCCAAAAAGCAGTTGCCTTGTTAATGGTCTCAAATTCTATGACGTTGTCGTCTTCAGATGGCTTGACCATCAAAATTGGCACAGTGATGTGATCGGAGTATTTTGAAACAATGCCTTTTAAACGAAAAGCATCCAAGAATTCACTTTCAGCTTTTTTAATGTTGAGAGTGACCGATGTGCCGTAGTTTTCAACTTCAATGGTTTCGATTGAGTATTCACCTTTACCTTTGGACACCCACTTGGTGCCGTTGGCTTTATCATCACCAGCTTTTCTTGAAACCAGTGTCACCGTATTGGAAACAATAAATGAAGAGTAAAAACCCACACCAAACTGACCAATAAGATTGGAATCTTGTGCTTGAGTTTTGTCAAGGCTTTCGAGATATTTTTTAGTGCCAGAATTAGCGATTGTACCAATGTTCTCCATTACCTCTTCTTGGGTCATGCCAATGCCGTTATCGCTAATGGTGATAGTGCCAGCATCTTTGTTGATGTCTATGTGAATGTTCAATTCTTCTTTGCCTTCAACCAAGCTATCGTCAGATATTGAATCAAACCGGAGTCTATCAATAGCGTCGGAAGCGTTGGAAACTAGCTCTCTTAAAAAGATCTCTTTATTTGAATAAAGAGAGTGAATCATCAAATCAAGAAGCTGAGAAACCTCTGTTTGAAAAGCGTGGGTTTGTTTTTGACTCATCTGAATTCCTTAATTGTTTAACGTAAAATGTCAAGATATGGTCAAAGATCAAAAAAACAAGCCCAAAGACGACCTTTGTTTTCAACAAATCGAGGTTTTTATTCGCCATCTTCGGGTGGAAAAGAACTATGCACAGAATACTATTGCTGCCTATCAAGGAGATTTGAATAAGTTATTACGCTTTGTTAAGGGCAGGAGTATGAGTCAGTGGCGCGATATTGATGAAAAAACGCTTAATTTGTTCGTTATGGAGCTCAGACACGCAAATGTCTCTAATCGTTCAATTAGAAGGCATTTATCTTCCACTAGAGGTTTTTTCTCGTTTTTGCTAAGTCGTGGGGTGTTAAGTGAGAATTGCGCCAAAACCATCTCATCGCCAAAGCTGGGCCATACATTGCCAAAAACGCTTGATTTTGAGGATTTAAGTAGAATGATGCAACCGAAATCGAATCGCCTTGAAGAGTTGAGAAATGTTGCCATGATCGAGCTTATTTATTCGTGTGCACTTAGGGTTTCGGAATTGGTTGGGCTCAACATCAATGACCTAGATTTGCGTGAGGGCTTTGTTAAAGTTTTGGGTAAAGGTGCAAAGGCGCGTTTTGTACCCGTGGGTAAAGGCACAATTTCTGCAGTTGAAAATTATTTAATTAAAAGACCTGTGTGTGAAAATAGCGCTTTATTTGTCAACCAAAAGCAAATGAGGATTGGTGTTCGATCAGTGCAGAACATTATTAAAAAACGCGCTCAAGACGTGGGCATTAAAGTCAATGTACATCCCCACATGTTAAGGCATGCGGCTGCAACGCATTTTTTACAATCCAGCCACGATTTAAGATCCGTTCAAGAGTTTTTGGGGCATAAGAGCATTAAGAGCACACAAGTGTACACGCATTTGGATTTTCTAGAATTATCCAAGGTTTATGATGATTGTCACCCAAGGGCCAAAAAATGAGCTCTAGTTTTAGACAAAGGTTGGCTTTGCAACATTTGCGCAGCGGTGTCATTGCACACCCAACTGATACCATTTACGGCCTTGCCTGTTTGGCGAACAATCCATTTGCCATTAGTCAAATGATTGGTTTGAAGTGCAGAGATAAATCAAAAGGACTCATTCTTTTGGCGTCTGATATTAAGTATGTGTTGCCTTATATTGATTCTACTTTCATTGGTGATCTTATTGACGGGGTGCAGATGACAAAAAAACAACCAACCACTTTTTTAGTGCCAGCGGATTCAAACACATCAACAATGCTAACTGGCTGCAGTGCATTGATTGCCGTGCGTTTGACAGATAATGCCTTGGTGCGGTTTTTTTGTGAGAGTTCTAACTCTGCCTTGGTGTCGACCAGTGCCAATGTACAGGGGCAAAAAACTGCCTCATCTTTATTGCAATTGCGCTCGCAATTCAGTAATGGACTGTCGTTTGCACTTTCGCCGACCAAGTACAACAATCAAGCCTCAGCAATTATTAACCTAATTAGTGGCGAGAGAATCCGATGATTGAGCAAGTCAAAAGTTATTTACTGGAGTTGCAAAAAAATATTTGTCAACAGGTTGAGCGCCTTGAAGACGCCGAGAGCTTTGTGATTGATGATTGGCAAAAAGAGAGCGGTGCAGGCTACGGTAAAACTAACGTCTTAAGCAATGGCAAGGTTTTCGAACGAGCTGGGGTAAATTTTTCCTGCGTTGAAGGCTCTAAAATGCCAGGCTCTGCAACAGCACTTCGACCAGAACTCGAAGGTCGAAATTATAAAGCTCTGGGCGTCTCTTTAGTTCTTCATCCGCAAAATCCTTACGTGCCAACATCGCACGCAAACGTTCGATTCTTTATCGCTGAAAAAGCTGGTGAAGAACCTATCTGGTGGTTTGGTGGCGGCTTTGATTTAACCCCTTATTATGGCTTTGATGAGGACGTGATTCATTGGCACACTGAGGCAAAAAATGCATGCGCACCTTTTGGTAAAGATGTCTATCCAAAATACAAAAAATGGTGTGATGAGTATTTCTATATGAAACACAGAGAAGAACCGCGTGGGGTTGGTGGTTTGTTCTTTGACGATCTAAGTGGTGACAATTTTGATCAGAGTTTTGCCTTTATGCAAAGTGTTGGTGATGCCTTTTCTAAAGCTTATTTTCCGATTGTTGAGAGGCGTAAAGATACGCCATTTGGTAATAGGGAGCGTAACTTTCAGCTTCATCGTCGTGGACGCTACGTAGAATTTAATTTAATTTATGATCGCGGTACTTTATTTGGCCTTCAAAGTGGTGGACGAACCGAGTCCATCCTGATGTCTATGCCGCCAGAAGTTCGCTGGTCTTATCAGTTTGAAGTTAAAGAGGGTAGCGAGGAAGAGCGATTGTACGCTCATTATTTAAAACCTAAGGAGTGGGTGTAATGAAACATAGTTTGGATGCAATTCGTTTAATGTGCCCAATGCCGGTGATTAGATTGAGTCAAAAAATCAAAGAGTTAGAAGTGGGTGATACGATTGAAATTACTGCCACTGATCCCGGGGTCAAGCACGACATTCCTGCTTGGTGTCGAGTGCATGGACATAGCGTGCTCGATGTAGAAGAAAAGGATGATCAGATTATCTTACTTGTTGAAATTAATAAGGTATAATTCGCGACTGAAATAATTTAAGAGAATCTCTTAAATAACTTTCTTTTCTGTTTGCAACGGCGCAGACTTCTTGGCAATGCTTGTCAGTGTTTTTTAAACTATATTAACCATAGGAGTATGTATGTCTGCAAAAGATGTAATGAAAATGATTGAAGATCATGACGTTAAGTTTATCGATTTTCGTTTTACGGATACAAAAGGTAAAGAGCAGCACACCAGTGTACCTGCACATTCTATTGACGCTGAAAAATTAGCAGAGGGTCAAATGTTTGACGGTTCTTCAATCGCAGGTTGGAAGCCGATTAACGACTCAGACATGATTATGATGCCTGATGCAGATACGGCGGTCTTAGATCCATTTACAGAAGAAGTAACACTCAATATTCGTTGTAACATTATTGATCCTTCTGATATGAAAGGCTACGAAAAAGACCCGCGTTCTCTAGCAGCACGTGCAGAAGCTTACTTAATTGAAACGGGTATCGGAGATACTGCATATTTTGGCAATGAACCAGAATTCTTCGTATTCGACAGTGTTAAGTGGGATACAGGCTTGGGCATGATGGGTAAAGCATTCTATGAAATTATTTCAGAAGAGGCCTCTTGGGCTTCTGGTCAAGATTTTGAAGGCGGCAACAAAGGTCACCGTCCAGGCATTAAAGGCGGTTACTTCCCTGTGCCACCAGTTGATTCGTTGCATGATTTACGTGCACAAATGTGTTTAGCGATTGAAGAAATGGGTGTGACGACTGAAGTTCATCACCACGAAGTAGGCACTGCTGGTCAGTGTGAAATCGGTGCGCTTTTTAACACCATGGTGAAAAAGGCTGACGAAACGCAAATCCTTAAATACTGCGTACATAACGTTGCTCACCTTTACGGCAAAACAGCGACATTTATGCCTAAACCAATTGCTGTTGATAACGGCAATGGTATGCACGTTCACATGTCAATTGCAAAAGATGGCAAGAACTTATTTGATGGTGACGGTTACGGTAAATTAAGTGAAACTGCACTTTACTACATTGGTGGTATTATTAAGCACTCTCGTGCTTTAAATGCCTTCACCAACCCCTCAACTAACTCATACAAGCGCTTGGTTCCTGGCTTTGAAGCGCCAGAAATTCTAGCCTATTCAGCTAAGAACCGTTCTGCTGCGATTCGTATTCCTTTTGTGACAAACCCTAAAGGCCGTCGTATTGAAGTTCGCTTCCCAGATTCTACTGCCAACCCTTACTTAGCTTTTGCTGCTTTGTTGATGGCTGGCCTTGACGGTATTAAAAATAAAATTCACCCAGGTGAACCGGTGGATATAGATCTATATGATGCTGATACTACTGGTATTCCAAAAGTTTGTGGTATGCTTCATATCGCCCTTGAAGAGCTTGACAAAAATCGTGAGTTCTTAAAGGCGGGTGGCGTGTTTACCGATGCGGTTATCGATTCATTTATTGAATTAAAGATGCTAGAAGTTACAGCAATGAGAGCGACACCTCAGCCGCTTGAGTTCGACATGTACTACAGCTGTTAGTTCGTTAGCAATTGATTAAAAGCCGCGCAAAGCGCGGCTTTTTTTGTGTTAAACAACCAAATCAGACTACGGTAAAATAGTCTGTATATTGATTACTTATTTTCCAGAAAAATAACATGATAGAAATTAGAAACAACTGGCACTTAGATGAAATTAACGCACTTTTTGAAACGCCATTTAACGACCTTCTTTTTATGGCGCACAGCATTCATCGTGAAGTTTTTGATCCTAATCAAGTCCAAGTTAGTTCGCTATTAAACATCAAAACAGGCGCATGCCCTGAGGATTGTTCTTATTGCTCTCAAAGTTCAAAGTACGATACTGGTCTTGAGCGTGAAAAATTAATGGACATTGACCTTGTTTTAGAACAAGCACAAGAGGCTAAAAACAAAGGCGCAACGCGTTTTTGTATGGGTGCAGCTTGGCGTAATCCGACTGATAAAAGCCTAGATAAAGTCATTCCGATGATTCAAGGCGTTAAGGCAATGGGTATGGAGACTTGTGTGACTCTTGGTATGCTAACACCAACTCAAGCCGGCACTTTAAAAGAGGCCGGTCTGGATTACTATAATCACAATATTGACACCTCAAAAGAACACTACGGTAATGTGGTTTCAACGCGTAAGTTCCAAGATAGATTGGACACGCTTGATGCCGTTTATAATGCCGGCATCAATGTCTGCAGTGGTGGTATTCTAGGCTTGGGCGAAACACAAGTTGACCGCGCTTCTATGTTGCAGTCACTCTCTAACCTTGAGGCTCATCCAGACAGTGTGCCAATCAATCTCTTGGTACCAATTCCAGGCACACCGTTCGAGCACATTGAGCCGCCAAGTGAGAGTGAGTTTGTGCGCACGATTGCTGTTGCCAGAATCTTGATGCCAAAGGCTGTTGTTCGTTTATCTGCTGGTAGGCTTGAAATGGGTGAGGGTATGCAAGCCTTATGCTTCTTTGCTGGCGCTAATTCGATTTTCTACGGCGAGCAATTGTTGACGACTAGTAATCCGACAGCTGGGGATGATCAAGCACTTTTTCAGCGCTTAGGCATTAATAGATAGTCAGCTATTACCATAGCTGGTTTGTGTTGCTGAAGAGAGCCCAGAGCGTCTGATATCGATTTCAATTTTGCCTCATCGAGTGATTGCAATATTTCATCAATTGCCTTATTGCTAAGGGCTTCTTCCTCTAGAAGAATGCCAGCACCAACGTCACTCAGATGCTTGGCGTTCGACTTTTGATGGTCATCTACCGCATAAGGAAATGGTATTAATATGGCCACACTTTTAGTGGCGATGAGCTCAGAAACAGTCATTGCGCCTGCTCGACAAATAACCACATCTGCCCATTCGTAAGCTTTTTTAATTGATTCAATAAACGGCTCAATTCTGAATTCCTTATTCTTTTGTTGTTGATACAACGCCTTGGTTGAATCGTAATGCTGTTCTCCAGTTTGGTGCCAAATATTAACCGGACTGTTTATTTTGGCTACAGTTTCGTTGATTTTTTTGGCACCAAGAGAGCCACCAAGAATCAATAGGTTGCTTACTGTTTTTGGCGCTCTTTTTTCTTTTGCGTCAAAAAGCAAAGGATTGCCAACCGTCACAGCCCTGGTTTCAGATTTAAATGACCCTTTAAAGGCTTGAAATGTAACTCTAGCCAATCTTGATAAGATTAAATTAGTCGTGCCGGGGATGGTGTTTTGCTCATGGATAGCTAACGGTACAAATAATATCTTGGCTACAATTCCGCCAACACCAGACGCATAGCCACCCATACCCAATACTTGGTTAGGTCGCACTTTGATAAAGACATGCAGTACTTGAAAAAAGCTAACAATTAATACAAAAAATGCCTTGAATAAGGTGAGGATATTTTTTCCTCTTAAACCCGATGAACTGACTGTATGTAGTGGAAAGCCATGTTTTGGAACAAGAGCGTTTTCCATGCCTTTTGTTGTACCTAACCATTCAACAATTACACCTCTATTTTTAAGTTCTTTAGCAATTGCTAAGGCGGGGAAAATATGTCCGCCCGTACCACCTGCCATAATTAAAACTTTATTAGACATACTTACGTTGCTTAGAGTAGTGTGTTTTGCTTTCCATGTCGATTCTCAGAATAATTGCTAAAGAGATAATGGCAAAAATCATCGATGTACCACCATAACTAAGCAGGGGCAGAGTAAATCCTTTTGGTGGCAACAAGCCAAGATTCATGCCAATATTAACGGTGATTTGCATTGCAAACCAAGTGCAAATGCCAAATGCCACATACGAGCTGTATTTTCGACCTTTTTTTAAAGCCGACTGAGCAATATTAAAGCCTTTTGTTAAGATAAAGAAAAAGCAAAAAATCACAAACAACATCCCAGCAATTCCAAGCTCTTCACCGATTACGGCAAATATCATATCGGTATGCCTTTCCGGTAGCAAGCCATATTTTTGCACACCAGCACCAAGCCCAGTGCCAAACCAATCACCACGCGCAATACCAATTAAGGCCGCCTTTGTTTGATCAACTTTTTCACTGGGATTGGTCCATAAACTTTCCTGCCAGAATGAAGTAAAGCGCATTAAACGGTTTGGAATCAAAGTGATAAGTACACCAATTAAGGCAAAAAAGGATGCCAGCACAATTCCAAGTTGTTTGAGATAGGAGCCGGCGGCAAAAAGCATCGCCATGGCAGAAAGAGTGACAATCAAGGTTGCTCCAAGGTCTGTCTCGAGTAACAATAATATGTCTGCGGAGCCCACTATAATTAATGTTTTAACAAACCCCATCCATGGGCTTCGAACATCTTTTTCTTGTCGAATAAGGAAGCCCGCCATAAATAGAATCATAGACAATTTCATCAATTCTGAGGGCTGAAATTTAAAGTAAATAAAATTAATCCAGCGTGCTGAACCCTTGACTTCATGACCAATTGGTTTGGGAAAAAAAACAATAACCAGCAGCACCAAGGTCAGAATAAAAAGTGGCACCGAGTATTTCTGAAAAAATGAAATTGGCGTCCTTAGAACGAGCAACCCTGCCGTGAGACCAATGAAGATGAAAAGCGTTTGTTTAAAAAAATATGAGTAACTTTCAAAGTAAGCAAGCGAGGCGGAAAAAGACATAATCCAACCAAAAACAATCATTAGTAAAATTGCTGACAAAAGGGATTTGTCGGGCATCTGTTTGGTTTTCATAATAGGGTTTGATTGCATAAAGCTGTATTTTAAACTTTTGTTCTTTATGTGCATAAAGTAATTACTAAAGAGTGATTCGACTGTGCGATTTAAGTTCATCTGCCAACACGGTGTAAGCGCTCTCAGGGTATAATACTCGACTTTTGTAAACGCCCTCAGCCCATGATTTCTACTGCAAATATCACCATGCAATTTGGTGAAAAGCCTTTATTTGAAAATATTTCGGTTAAATTTCAAAATGGCAATCGCTACGGACTAATTGGCGCAAACGGTTGTGGCAAGTCCACTCTGATGAAAATTCTAACGGGTGAATTAAAACCATCTGGCGGTTCGGTGATGGTTGGCGAAGGGCAAAGACTCGGTGTTTTATCGCAAGATCAGTTTGCTTTTGAATCATGCCGCGTAGTTGATACCGTCATCATGGGCCACAAAGAATTGTGGAAAATTAAAGCTGAAAGAGAGCGCATCTATTCATTACCAGAGATGAGTGAAGAGGATGGCATTAAAGTTGCTGAATTGGAAATGGAATTTGCTGAAATGGATGGCTACATGGCCGAATCCTCTGCCAGTGAATTGTTGCTTGGTTTGGATATTCCTCTTGATCAGCATTATGGCCTAATGAGTGAAATAGCACCAGGTTGGAAGTTGCGTGTGCTTTTGGCGCAAGCGCTGTTTTCTGATCCAGAAGTCTTGCTTTTGGATGAGCCTACGAACAACTTGGACATTAACTCGATTCGTTGGTTGGAGGGTGTTTTGAGTGCTCGAAAAGCGACGATGGTCATTGTTTCGCACGATAGACATTTCCTCAACGGTGTTTGCACACACATGGCGGACCTTGACTACGGCGCACTTAATGTATTTCCTGGCAGTTATGACGACTTTATGGTTGCGGCAACAGCCATTCAAGAGAGAATGCGTTCTGACAACGCCAAGAAAGAAGAAAAAATCAAAGACCTGAAGCATTTTGTTTCACGCTTTTCTGCCAATGCTTCTAAATCAAAACAAGCAACTTCGCGCTTAAAACAACTTGATAAGATTGTGCTTGATGATATCAAGCCTTCATCACGCGTTAGTCCTTACATTATCTTTAATCAAACCAAAGGTTTGTTCAGAAACATTCTTGAAGTTAAAGATGTCTCTAAAAGTTTTGGCGAGCTGAAAGTACTCAACGACATTAACTTGTTAATTGAAACTGGCGAAAGAGTTGCAATTATTGGCCAAAATGGTATTGGTAAAACAACCCTACTGCGCACACTATTTGGCGAACACACGCCCGAGAGTGGCATGGTGAAATGGAGTGAAAATGCCAATATTGGCTATTACGCACAGGATCACAGCGCTGATTTTGAAAAGGACATGAGCGTTCTTGATTGGATGAGTCAATTCAAAAGTGAAAAGGACGACGTACAAGTGATGCGCGGCGTTCTTGGAAAAATGCTTTTCGGTAAAGAAGACGTTAAAAAGAGAGTTAAATCGCTTTCTGGTGGCGAGAAAGGTCGTATGCTTTTTGGCAGATTAATGTTGCAAAAACCAAACATCCTATTGATGGACGAGCCAACCAACCACTTGGACATGGAATCGATCGAGGCACTAAACCTTGCACTTGATAATTATGAAGGTACACTGATCTTTGTAAGCCACGATAGAGAGTTTGTTTCTTCTTTATCTACTCGCATCATTGAACTAAAAGACGATGGGGCGCATTATTACTCTGGTAATTACGAGGATTATTTGCTTACCCAAAAGTAAATGCTATTAGAGACCTTTGTATAAATCATTTTAAATTTGCTGAGTAATAAAAATAAATAAAAAATGTGTAAAAACTTATACCCCAAGGGCGCTTCCTTCGGGCGATATAATAGCACTAGCTATTGATGAGAGTTCTTATCCACTTTTTAGCTTTTTTAACCTCAGCCCTTTGGGATAGGGGATTTTTCACCCGAAGGTAAGCTTCGCATTCTCATTTTCCTGGGTTAAATTTCATCACTAGACAACAAGTAGAGTTTCAAAAATTATGCCTTGTGAAATGAAAAAAATCCCACTATCAAGCCAAAAGTGATTTATGCAAAGATCTCTATTGACTGCTGCTAAAAGATTTGTCAATTCACAGGGTTTTGATTCCGCAGCAATTTTATCTTTTAAAACTTTATTTGCCTTTGTGCCAGCCTTGGCACTAGCTTTAAGTGTTTTCTCTCTGAGTGATTATTTTATTGATTTTCAAGGACAATTAGAAACGTTTATGTTTCAACACGTTCTTCCAAGTGATGCCAATCAGGCAAAAATCTACTTAGCTGCCTTTATCTCTCAAGCGCAATCACTGCGTGGCCCCAATATTGTGTTTTTTGTGTTAACGGGTGGATTCTTACTGCTAAGTATTGACCAAAGAATGAACTTAATTTGGGGTAGAGAGTCGCAGCGAAATTGGCTTAAAGGCTTATTTTCCTATCTCTTTGTGTTGTTCGTCGGGCCAATTTTATTGGGCGCTTCTTTGTTTTTCAGTTCTTATATGTTGGCCTTTGATTTGTTGACGCCATTATCTGATTATGTTTTTACATCGTATTTAATGGCTTTTGGCTTGTCGTGCTTGGGCTTAAGTCTCACCTATTTATTGGTACCCATCGCCAAAGTGCGCTTTAGTAGCGCTTTAACAGCAGGTGTTATGGCCGCATCTTTATTGGAAATCCTCAAATATTCAATCTATAGTTATTTACGGCACGCTGTCGACGCTGTTGTTATTGCTTTTTTGGGTCTACATTGCTTGGGCGGTTATTCTTTTTGGCGCGAGTGTTTGCTATGCCCTAGACAACGAGTCTTAATCGTTACATTTGTTTGATTTAGCGTAAAATTCGCCTTAATTTACAAGTCCTATACGTTATGTTCACAGGAATCATTCAAGCCGTTGGAAAAATCCAAGATGTCAAGGTGTCTGAGAAGGGCGCATGTTTTGTTTTTGAGTCAAATACTCTTGGTTTAAATGATGCAAAAATTGGTGACAGCATTGCAGTTAATGGCGTTTGTTTGACTGCGTTGGAATTAACAAACAGTTGCTTCTCAGCAGACGTTTCTCAGGAAACGCTGGATTGCTCTATTTTTGCCAATCTTCAAACAGGTGATAAGGTAAATCTTGAAAAGGCATTGAGGCTCAATCAGGGCATTGATGGTCATTTGGTTAGTGGTCATGTGGATGGTGTGGGTGTCGTTAGCAATCGCTTCAGCGAAGGTGAAAGTACGCGCTTCGAGATTACTGTTGACGAGGATTTGGTAAAATACATCGCTCGCAAGGGCTCAATTTGTATAAATGGCGTCAGCTTGACGGTTAACAGTATTGAGGGCAATGTATTTGGTGTCAATATTGTGCCGCATACTTTTACTGTCACTACGCTGGGTGATTTACATATTAGCGCTGAGGTGAACGTAGAAATCGATATTATTGCACGGCATTTAGAGCAATTATTAAACAACACAAAAACCTCTTAGAATTATTTGAAAACGAATTAATATGAAAGCAACAACCCAAGAGTTACTAGAAGACTACAGACAGGGAAGGATGATTATCCTTATGGATGACGAGGATCGTGAAAACGAAGGCGATTTACTTATTCCTGCCGAAAAAGTCACCAAGGAAGGCATTAACTTCATGGCGACTCATGGCCGTGGGCTTATTTGTTTGACCTTAACTCGTGATCGATGCAAGCAACTCAATTTGCCATTGATGGTAACGCACAATGGCGATATCCATTCAACTAACTTTACCGTTTCCATAGAAGCGGCAGAAGGAGTAACAACAGGAATTTCTGCAGCTGATAGAGCGAAAACCGTTCAAGATGCTGTGTCCTCAAATGCTAAGCCAGAAGACATTGTACAACCTGGTCATGTTTTTCCATTAATGGCCGAACAAGGTGGTGTTTTAATACGCGCTGGCCATACCGAGGCGGGATGTGATTTGGCACGCCTTGCAGGTTTTGAGCCAGCATCGGTTATTGTTGAAATTCTTAATGACGATGGCACCATGGCGCGTCGTCCAGATTTAGAAGTCTTTGCCGAAAAACACGATATTAAGTGGGGCACGATTGAAGACCTTATTCGCTACCGTGTGGAGAACGAAAAAACCATTGAACGTATCAATCAACGACAATTCCAAACACGTTTTGGCAGCTTTAAATTAGTCTCTTATCTTGACTCAATCAACAACGACACTCATCTTGCACTAGTGAAAGGAAAAATCACCAAGAAAAGCGAGCCACATGTGCGCGTCCATATGGAAAACATCTTTTCGGATGTCTTGCAGGAGAAGAGCTCTGGCTTTAGTGTTGAGAATGCCCTTGAGCAAATTTCAAAAGCTGACACCGGTGTTTTTCTACTACTCAGAAAGCAAGACAACCGAGACATTCTTGAGAGCATTGACAACCCTAATTTTAGACAAGCCGACGACCTCAGAACCTTTGGCATTGGTGCGCAAATTCTTGCAGACTTGGGTGTCTCCCAAATGAAAATCTTAGGTAGCCCAAGAGTATTGCACGGCCTTGAGGGTTTTGGTCTAACCATTAGTGAATACGTAGATACAAAAAAATAAGGAATTTATGCCAACATTTAAATTTGATCGCGAAGCCAACGCCACTTTTTTAGCGGATTCGAGAGTCGCTATTATCGTTGCTTATTTCTATAAAGATATTGGCGACAAGCTCCTAGCTAGCGCAGAAGAGACGCTTAGAAAGTATGGTATTCAAGATAATAATATTGATGTTTATTGTGCACCTGGTGCATTCGAAGTGCCTTTAATGGCAAAGCGCCTAGCAAAGAATGGTAATTATGACGGTATTGTTACATTGGGCGCCGTGATTCAGGGCGAAACGCCGCATTTTGACTATGTATGCTCTGAATGCGCAAGAGGTGTTGCAGACGTCTCTTATCAGTTTGAAACCCCAGTTGCCTTTGGTGTTTTGACAACCGACAATATGGAACAAACGCTTGGTAGGGCTGGTGGCTACAAAGGAAATAAAGGCGAAGAGGCAACCCTTGCGATGATTGAAATGCTTTATCTTCTTGCTAAGGCGGACGAACAAAGAGCCAACTAAATCGCAACTTATACCATGCAAAAATCCTTTAAAACTCCAAAACAACGCTCGCGTGAGCGAGTGGTCCAAGCACTTTATCAATGGCGTATTTCTGACGGCGACTTGCTTAGTATTGAGCATCAATTCTTAACGCAAAAAGAAGGCAAGATTTCTAAAGCCTTTTTCTCGAACCTGATTCGCGAAATTCCAAAAAACATCACTCTGCTTGACGAACTAATCGCACCGTGTATCGACCGCGATTTAAAAGAGCTTGGCCCTGTCGAGCATGCAATTCTCTATCTTGGTGCGTTTGAGCTTAAATTTAGCATTGAAGTGCCTTACAAGGTAGTGATTAATGAATCAGTTGAAATAGCAAAATTGTTTGGTGCTGAAGGCTCTTACAAGTTGGTCAACACCGCTCTAGATAAGCTTTCGAAAGACTTGCGTAGGGTTGAAATTAACGCTTAAATAGTTAATTAATCCAGATTTAATAGCTATTATGCTTAAGTGGAAAACGCAACATAGCTTCAGCACCTTTTGACATGGCTCGATTAGCCACTGTAATAGTGCCGCCGTGTAGGGTCATAATCTTTTTCGCAAACCGTAATCCAAGACCATTACCTCTCTTACCTGTTTCAGGGTGAGGCACTGAGTAAAAACGACTACAGGTTTTCTTCTTAGCATATTCAGGTATCCCACTACCATTGTCAATTACCTTGATCGTTACCCAATTGTTTTGTTCTTTGACTTGGATATGGATGGTTGAAGAATCTGGCGAGCCCTCAATGGCTTCGTAAAGTGCTGAATAAGCAAGATCTCGGTCCTTTTCAGCCAAAGGCAATTGAATTCGTGGAGCGCCCTCAAATAATCGGTAAGGCAGTGGTTGATTATCCCAATCGAGGTATTCCGGTGAGCGAGCATAGCGGTGAGAATGATGCTTGGTTTGTTGATGATAACTCCTGACTATCGCGTATCTCTTTGGTCGATTGATACTCATTCTTATAAGCCGCCAGGCTTTTCAGAAAATAAATGTATCTTTCCATCTGGAAAATTAATTGGGTGATATGTTTCATGTTCTGGATCTGGGTCCCCGTTTTCTGTAATGTTTGGCCACTTCATCTCAGTACTATAT
>Ga0207991_1000476_pt1 | contig 26837 bp, 30 predicted proteins | sample ETN07SmetaG_FD_185786 | JGI IMG/M metagenome (GOLD analysis project Ga0207991, IMG submission 185786) | Marine microbial and viral communities from oxygen minimum zone, Eastern Pacific Ocean - ETNP2014F14-07SV275 (SPAdes) (version 2) | ecosystem: Environmental > Aquatic > Marine > Oceanic ...
TGGCCGGCCGGTACGGCGGTTCCACCCCGGCCCATTCGGCCGTGGCGGCTTCAGCGGGCGCTTGTAGACCACTGGCCAATGGCCTGGCCAACGGCCGGAGCTGCTGCCATCTCGTAGGCCTCCCGGCTTATGCACTCGAAGGGCGCCTGGGTAACCGGATCCGGTTGGCCTTTGTGTCAGGCTCCACTCCGATCGCTCCACGGGAGGAACCCACCATGGCCACCTACGAATGTTCGTCCTGCGGGATGTCCGTGAACGCCACCTGCGGAGCGTGTGACGCCCCGCTGGTCGACGCCACCCTCACCAGGGACGACGGCTCGACCGTGCAGGTATCGAAGTGCCCCAACGACCACGGCAAGATCAAGTCGCCGATGTGCTGCGGCGCAGACATGTCGTGCGCCGTGGGCTGAGCCGGGCCCCGGGCGTCAGAGCGTCCGGAAGACGACCACCGGGGAGACCTGTCCGACGTGGTCACCCGACGCATACGTCTGCACCCGGTGGACGACCGGTTCGGTGATCCGACCGGCCGCCACGTCCGAGGCGAATCGGGCGGCGAAGCCGAGGTTCGTGAAGTGGTCGGGGTTGATCCCGATGGCGAAGAGGGCACCCGGGCGTGCGATGCGCTGCAGTTCGTCGAACGCACCCGGTCCGACATGCCCGTGTGTGAAGGTCCCACAGCTGACCACCGCCCCGTACCCGCCGGTGGCGAGGTCGAGGGTGGCCGTCAGGTCCCCGACGTGGAGGTCGCCGTAGACGGGAGTTCCGTCTCCCGTGGACTTGGCGCGGGCCTCGTCGAGCATCTCGGGTGACAGGTCCAGGCCGTCCACGACCCACGGCCCGGAGGACCGGAGTACCTCACCCACCAGTCCCGTGCCGCATCCCACGTCCAGGACGGGGCCATCGTCAACGGTCGCCGCTTCGGCGAAGGCCCCGGCCACGCCGAGGTGGTACACGTACCCGTTGTCGGCAATGAACCCAGACTCGTAGGTTGTGGCCCAGCGGGCGTACAGGCCACGGTTGTCATCCGGTGTCTCGACGGCGTAGGCGTCCGCCAGATCGAAGGGCGGGCGGTCCTCGGGCTGGACGACCCCGTGCCTACCGGTCATGTGCCGGAGGATGGTCGCCTAGGCGACCAGGTCCAACTCCGGGTCGGCGCTCTGGGCGACCGGGTCCACGGGGAGGCGCTGGTCTGCGGCGATCTGACGTGCTCCCTTGAGAACGGTGCGAAGCACGGAATCGCTGTATCCCATGGCGAAGCCGGGGCCCACCTCCGTGGAGACGGCCCGGTAGACATCGTCCTGCGGGTGACGGAGGCTGTGGATGGAACGGGTGCTGAATCGCATGTGGATTCCTGTCTCAAGGGCTCCAGCCGGAGCTTCCGGGGACTCCCGGGCCAACTGGTCTGCGTGTGTGGCCGGAGGCGGTGGATTACCTGGAGGGAACCCACCGACCGGTTCGGCCGTGGGCATATTCTGGCGCCACGCGGACCCTCCGAGACGGCGACTCTGGTCACACGTGACCACCGTCGCAGCAGCATGACCGGGGGCGACACCGCCGCTACGCCGGCCTACGCATCGAGCACAACCATGCCGCCGGGCAGGGCCATGTGGTCTGCCAGGACCTGATCGTCAGTTGCCATCCGCCAGTCCAGGAGGGAGGCCGCGTATTCGGCCATGGCGGGGTGTGCGTCGAGGGGGCGCTGCTCTGCCGGGTCGTCCTCCAGGTCGTAGAAGACCGCCGGCCACCCGGCGAAGTGCACGTACTTGCCGCTCCGATCCCTGTGCACCGCCAGGTTGCAGAGGTGGCCCGGTAGGTCGACGGCGCCCGCGAAGAGGCGGAAGTCGAACTCCCAGTGCACCGCTGTCCGCCAGCCGTCTGGAACGGTGCCCTCCAGCCAGGGCCGGAGCGACCTGCCCTGGCACTGGCGTGGCACCTCGAGGCCGGCCAGGTCCAACAATGTCGGCATCACGTCCACGTTCTCGGTGAAGGCTTCCACCACCGCACCGGTCGAGGCGGATCCTCCCGTCACGGGTGGGTAGCGGAGGATCAGCGGAATGTGGAATGCCTGGTCGAAGAAGCCCAGCTTGTTCATGAGGCCGTGGTCGCCCAGCATCTCACCGTGGTCGGAGGTGACCACCACGATCGTGTCGTCAGCCGCCCCCAGGTCATCCAGGGCCCCCAGCAGCCGGCCGACCTGGGCGTCCACCTCGGCCATCATCCCGTAGTAGGTGGCACGCAGCTGCCGGAGGTCGCCGGAGTCGAGCGGTTGTCGTGTGTGACGCCACGACCTGGCGGCAGCCAGAAACGGGTGCTCGGCGCCCGCTTCGTCGACGATCGGTTCGGATACCGACGCCGGATCCACCATGTCGTTGTACGGCTCAGGAACCACGAACGGGGGGTGCGGCCGGTAGATCGAGGCGTGTACGAACCAGGGCCGGCCATCGCCCTCCAGCCGTTCCAACTCGTCGATCACCTCGCCTACCAGGAAGACCGTCTCGGTCTCGTCGGCGGCGAACGGTGGAGGAGGCCAGCTGGCCCCCCGGCCCGCCGGTGTGGCCATGTCGGTCCGCGGGCGCAGGAACCGGTCCGGGTCCGAGATGTCGTGCCCCCGCTCCTCCAACCACCGGTACCAGACGGTGCGGTCCTCCCTGATGTCCAGGACGACCCGGAAACCGGGCAGGGAGCCCTCGTAGGCCTCTAGGCGTGGGTCGTCGTCGGGGACCGTACGAGGGTCCACGGTCGTGTCCGTGTGGCCGAACAGCAGCGGGTCGTAACCGGCGGCACGGGCCTCCAGTGCCACGTTCGTGAACCGGGCGTCCAACGGCGCGCCGTTCTGGACCGACCGGTGGACGTGCTGGTAGGTGCCCGTCAGGAGGCTGGCCCGACTGGGCCCGCACGGGGCGGACTGGGCGTAGTGGGAGGTGAACCGGACGCCCTCGGCGGCCAGGCGGTCCAGGTTGGGGGTCTCCACCACCGGATGTCCCGCAGACCCGAGGCAGTCGCCTCGCCACTGGTCGAGGGTGATGAACAAGATGTTCGGACGACTCATACCAACCCTCCGGTCCCGGGCTCCATCCGGTCATCCTGCCAGCCTCCACAACTAGTGTCCGGCGATGGCCATCCGCCCCCTTGACGCGATCCCACGCTCCGGACGCCAACTCGGACTTCTCCTGGCCTTCACCGGGATGTTCCTGGTCTCCACCGACTCGCTGCTCATACGGGTGGCCGAGCGGGACTCGGAGATCGACGGTTGGACCATTGCCTTCATGGTCGGCCTCTTCTCCACGCCGGTGGCATGGTCGATGGCCACGCGGTCTCTTGGGCGTCGGGTCCTGGTCGAGGCAATTCTCTGGCGACGCCAGCTGCTGACGACCGGCATCGTGTCGGCGATAGGCACCACGGCATTCCTCACCGCCGTGACGCTCACCGCCGTGTCCAACGTGGTCGCCATCATCGCCGCCGGTCCGATCTTCGCCGCCGTCCTGGCCCGGATCGCCCTGCACGAACGGACCTCCGGCCGTACATGGCGGGCCATCGCATGCGTCCTGGGCGGCATCACCGTGATCGTGGGCGGCTCCATGTCCGGCGGCGGCGTCGGCGGCGACCTCTTGGCCCTCGTGGCCATCATCGGGTTCAGCGTGAACCTGGTCATCTGGCGGCGCTACCCGGACCTGCCCCGAACCCTGGTGGTGGCCATGGCCGCCACGATGACCGCCCTGCTCACCGCGTGGCCGGCCGACCTCGCCCTCGTGGACCGACGGGCCTTCTTCGCGACGCTGCTCATGGGAGGGCTGTTCGGCCCGGTGGCGAGGCTGTGCATGTCGACCGCCACCCGGCACGCGCCGGCCGCCGAGGTCTCCATGTTCACCCCGGTGGAGACGGTGACAGCCTCGCTATGGGTCTGGCTGTGGTTCGACGAGGTACCGCCGACGCCCACCTTCATCGGCGGGGCGCTCGTGGTCGCCGCAGTCGCCTACGGGCTGACCGGTCCGGCCCGCGAGGTCGACCCTGTGCCACCGAGGCAGTCGTGACCGCTCCACCGACTGAACCAGGCAGTGCCATCGACCCGGTGCTGGCCATGCTGGCCCTTCTGGGGGTGGACCATGAGGTGATGCCGTGCGACCCTGACCTGGCCGATACCGCCGACTTCTGCGCCGCCTACGGAATCGACCCCTCCGACTCCGCCAACGCCATCCTGGTCGCCGGAAAGCCGAGACCCGGCCAGGACCGGCCGTTCGCCCTCTGCATGGTGCTCGCCACCCACCGGCTGGACGTCAACGGCACCGTCCGGAAACGGCTGGATACCCGGAAGGCCTCCTTTGCCGGGGCCGAGGAGACCGCGCTTGTGACCGGCATGACGATCGGAGGGGTGACGCCGTTCGGCCTACCCGCCCCGCTCCCCGTCTGGATCGACGCCGCGGTCATGGCCCGTGACCGGATCGTCGTGGGTGGTGGAAGCCGCGATCGCAAGCTCCTGCTTCCACCCTCCGGGCTCCTGAAGCTGGCGTTGGCTGAGGCCGTTGACGGTCTGGCCCGCCCCGCACCCTCCGACTCCTGACCCGCCCCGGGGTGGGACCGCGTTCAGGTGCTGCCCTGACCCGCCAGGTACTCGACCAGGGCATCACGGGCTCCACCTGCGGGCGCCTCGTCGACCAGGCGTCGGACGGTGTCAGCGCGACCCATGGCGGCAAGGAGGTCGGCTGCGATGGTGTCGACCAGGCACAGCACGTCCAGGCGGGTACCTGCGGTGAGCGGATCGGCGATGAGGCCGTCTATTGCAGGGCCACAGGCCAGCTCGGCCCTCACCAGCTTGACCGCAGCCGCCTCCAGCTCGTCGAGGGCATCCAGGGCACGCATGACGTGGGTCGCCTCGTGGTCGGTGAGCACGGCGACGAGTGTGGACCGAACAGGCGCGCGAGGCGTGGATGCTCCGTCACGGTCGCCCGTCGTGGGCCGGTACGGTCCGCGGCATGGAACTGGCAGAGGTACAGCGGCTCATGGAGGACCTCTACGGAGCCGCCGATCGGGAGCGTGGGATACCAGCCACCGTGGCGTGGCTCTGCGAGGAGTTGGGCGAGCTGGCCCAGGCCACCCGCAAGGGGACCCCGGAGGAGCAGCTCCACGAGTTGGGCGATGTCCTGGCGTGGCTGGCCAGCCTGGCCAACCAGTTGGACCTCTCCATGGACGAGGCGATGGCCCGCTACGTGACGGATCCTCCCTAGCCGCTACCCGACCGGGTGGGGTGGGGCTCAGGCCCGGCGACGCAACAGTTCCTCGGCGATCTGGATGGTGTTCAACGCAGCACCCTTCCGGAGGTTGTCCCCCGAGAGGAACATGGCCAGACCGTTCTCGAGGGTCTCGTCGCGGCGGATCCGACCAACGATCGTGGGATCCAATCCGGCGGAGTCCAGCGGTGTGGGAACGTCGGCCAGCCGGACTCCCGGTGCCCCGGCCAGGAGCTCTGAGGCGCGCTCCGGGCTGATTGTCCGTTCGAAGTCGGCGTGGACCACCAGCGAATGCCCGGTGAAGACCGGAACCCGTACACAGGTTCCCGACACCTTCAGGTCGGGGATGCCCAGGATCTTGCGACTCTCGTTGCGGAGCTTCTGTTCCTCGTCGGTCTCGCCCAGGCCGTCATCCACGAAGGACCCGGCCTGGGACACGACGTTGAAGGCGATCGTCCGCGGGAACGAGGATGGCTCTGGAAAGTCCACCGCCCGTCCGTCGTAGGTCAGGTCCTTCGCGTTCCCGAGCACGGAAGCCACCTGGCTGGCCAACTCGTCCACGCCGGCCAGGCCAGCGCCGGATACAGCCTGGTAGGTGGCGATGGTCAGGGACCGCAACCCCGCTTCGGCATGCAGCGGGGCCAGGACCGGCATGGCCACCATGGTCGTGCAGTTGGGGTTGGCGACGATGCCCAGGGGGATGTCGTCAAGGGCGGCTGCGTTGACCTCGGGCACCACCAGGGGAACGTCGGGGTCCATCCGCCAGCCGGACGAATTGTCGATGACCGTTGCGCCGGCGGCGACGATCTTCGGGGCGTACTCCATGGAGGCGGTCCTGCCGGCGCTGAGCAGGGCGATGCCGATTCCCGCCCAGTCGGCCGTGGCGGCGTCCTCCACCACCACGTCGCGACCAGCCCACTCCAGCGTGGTTCCGGCAGAGCGGGCCGAAGCGAAGAAGCGGATGTTCCCAACGGGGAAGGAACGTTCGTGGAGGATGGCCCTCATGACCCCTCCCACCTGACCGGTGGCGCCCACTACCGCAATGTCCATGGGCCGAAGGCTACCGACGTTCCGCTCAGCGGTAGCCCCGGTATACATCGGTGCCGGCCGCTCTCCGGATCAGCCTCCCGGTACCTCAGCGAAGAGGTCGGCGAGCGACGCCATCAGCGGATAGCCGCCGCCGCAGGAGCCGGCAACGAAGGCAGAGAGACGCCTGGCCGAGAGGTCCAGCTCAGCGGCGTTCACGTCAGCCGAGTCGAAGATGTAGCTGAATACGAGGGCCTGGATGCGGGGCATGGTCACCGTCTCGGGGTCCAGCCGGTCCAGTTGGACTCCCAGGTCGGCGTAGACCCCGGTGAGGAGTCGCAGGTCGGACGACATGGCTGGCGGCACGCGGTTGCTGGTCCACGCCAGGAGGTTCCGGGTAGCCAGCAGGAGTGCGTGGTGGCTGCGTGCGTCGAGCGTCCCGTCGGCGGCCACGACGGATTCGACCTCCAGCACGAGCTCACCGGACACCACCGCCAGGCTCGCACAGAAGCCGGTCGCCGCATCCGGTATCGGCCCGCCGGCCAGGGTCGTCGTCGGCACGGGCACGGCGGTCGTCGGGACGGACACGGTGGTCGAAACGGACACGGTCGTCGAAACGGACACGGTGGTCGTCGGGAGGGACACGGCCGCAGTCGTGGAACCCGCCGCCAGCTGGACCTGGCCGATCGTGGTCGATGGTGGCACCGCCTCCATGGCCCCACCACACGCCGCGGCAACCATCAGGACAGCCACCGATGCCGCCCACCGGGCGACGTGACGGGACCTACCGGGTAGTCCCATCAGGAGGTGGCTCCGACCCCGCCGAGCAGCTCGAACAGCATCGAGGAGGACTCACCACAGGTCTCGACCAGGTGGGCCCTCAACCGGCTGGTGGCGGCAGCCAGGTCGCCCTCCACCCCTGACAACTCGGCGGAGATACGGGTCATCACGCCCAGGAAGGCGACCATGACCTCATCCGGGTCGTCGGTGTCCAGATCGGGCCTGGCCAGGCCCTCGACCATCAGCTCCCCCACACGCGCCATGGTGTCCCGCACCAGGATCGCATCGGCCTCCAGCTCCGGGGGAACCTCGTCGGCCAACCAGGCGAAGATCTCGTTGGTGACCCCGAAGACGCTGGCCAGGAGCATCGGATCCGGACCCCCATCGGCCCTACCGGTCTCCATGAGCCCAGCCATCATCTCGCCGAGCCGCTGGGAGAGCTCGAGGCACACGGCCGGGGTATCGGCATCCACCATCCCGAACGCAGTCATCGTGGAGCACCGCATCGTGTTGGCGAGTATCGGCGTCCCGGCCAGCAGGTCGATGGCCTCGGAGTCCTCGAAGGCCACGAAGCCGAGGGCGAAGCGTGCCTCCAGATAGGGAGCCAGGTCGTCGGGATCGACTCCCTCCAGCAGGCAGGTGGCATCGATGGGCAGGGAATCCGGATCAGCCTGGATCGCATCCCGCAGCCCGATGGTCACGACCTGGATGACCAGGTCGCAGTCACGCAGTGCCCGAACCGCCAACGCCGACTGGTCCGGTCGCGGACCGTTGCGGGTCAGGGCCACCACCTCCGCCGGTTCCAGTTCCTCCAGGAGGCGGTCGGCCACACAACCCAGATCGTGGTCGGTCAGGCCGCCCAGGATCGGGGCGGAGTCAGCCACCCCTGCAACGAAGCCGTCCCTGGCGCCGGCAGGCGTGACCGTCGTGGTGGCCACCTCCAGGATCGTCGTCGTCGCTACCTCCGCTGCCGAATCCCGTCCCCCGTCGGTCGACCCGCAGGCAGCCGCCAGGAGGCAGGTCGCCAGGACCACAGCCGTGGCTGAGCCGACCCGTCCCGGTCCACGGAACCGCACCTCGCGGTTCAGGTTCCGGCCAGCCCGAAGGCGTCGTGGAGCGCCCGAACGGCCTCCTCGACCTGGTCACCGTCGACCACGCAGCTCACCCGGATCGCCGAGGTGGAGATCATCCGGATGTTCACGCCACATGCCGAGAGGGTCTCGAACATGGTCGCCGCGACACCGGGGTTCGAGCGCATCCCCGCACCTATGACGCTCACCCTGGCGATCGTGTCGTCGGAGGAGACCCCCGCCGCCCCGATCTCGGTGGCGAGCCGTTCGGCCAGCTCAACGGTGCGCGCCAGGTCCGCGTGCGGGACGGTGAAGGAGATGTCCGTCACCCCGTGGTCCGACACGTTCTGGACGATCATGTCCACGTTCACGTCGAGGTCGGCAAGTGCCCGGAAGACCCGGGCGGCGATACCCGGCTGGTCGGGGACACCGGCGATCGTCATCTTGGCCTCGGACGTGTCGTGTGTGACCGCCGAGACGATTGCCTGTTCCATATCGGTTTCCTCCTCATCGACCCACGTCCCTTCCTGCCAGGTGAAGGCAGAACGGACATGCAGCCTCACCCCGTGGGTACGGGCGTACTCGACGGATCGCATGGCCGGTTTCGGACATCCGGTGGCCGTCATCTCCAACAATTCGTCGAACGAGACCGTGTGCATGCGTCGGGCGGTCGGCACCAACCGTGGATCGGTGGTGAAGACGCCGGTGACGTCCGTGTAGAGCTCACAGCAGTCTGCGCCGAGGGCATGGGCTATCGCCACAGCCGTCGTGTCCGACCCCCCGCGCCCCAGGAAGGTCACGTCGTTCTCCGTCGAGACCCCCTGGGATCCTCCGACCACCGGGACCCTTCCCGCTTCCAGGGAGGCCCGGACCCGGTCGGGCCTGACTTCCAGGATCTTGGCGTTCCGGTGGTTGGCGTCGGTCAGGAAGCCGGCCTGGCTACCGGTGAACGACTCGGAGTCGATTCCGACGTTGTGGAGGGCCAGGCACAACAGGGCCATGGCCTTGCGTTCACCGGCCGTAATGAGCATGTCCATCTCGCGACCCGGCTGGACGGTCGAGACCTCACCAGCAAGGCGCAACAGCTCGTCGGTCTCCTTGCCCATGGCCGACACGATGAGCACGACCTGGTTGCCGCGCCGGACGGTGCGGGCGACGTGATCGGCCACCTCGCGCATGCGCTCCGCATCTGCGACCGAGGTGCCGCCGAATTTCTGGACTATGAGGGCCACGGGGCACAACGATACCGGCGAGGCTCCGGGGCACCGGGCGGTATTACCGATGGGCGGAGCGCTGTATTCCGGTCGACCTACGACCCTCGGTAGGGTGCCGCCCCATGGCCACCAAGTCCCGTCGTCCCGCCCCGCCGTCAGCCGCCGCCCGATTCTCGCCGGCGACGCGGATCGTGGCGGGCCTGCTGGCCTTCATGATGGTCGGCAGCCTGATATTCGTGGTGGTGGCCGGTTCCGGCGGCGGCTCCAGCGCTCCGGCACCGACCCTGCCGATACCGGAGGACTGCCCTGCCCCGGACGGGTCGGGTACCCCACGGTTGGCCTTCGACTCACGTCCCACCTGGTGCCTCCGGTCCGGTGTCACCTACACGGCGGTGTTCTACACCACCGAGGGGGAGATCCGGGTGGCCCTGGACATTTCCCGGACCCCGGAGACCGTCAACAACTTCGTGGTCCTCACCAGGTACGGGTACTACGACGAGACCCTCCTCTTCCGCTTCGATCCGACCATCGCCATAATCCAGGGCGGCGCCCCGACGACCAACAGCTGGTCTGATCCGGGGCCCGGGTACACCATCCCCGACGAGGGTGGTCAGTTCATCAAGTTGTCCAGCGGTGGCCTGCGTGGGCCCTTCAGCTACAGGGCCGGCGACCTGGTCATGGCCCGGTCGGCCGGACCGGACAGCTCGGGCGCCCAGTTCTTCTTCGCCACGGGCCCGGAGGTATCGCTGCTGGACAACCAGGGCACGTACCTGGTCTTCGGCCACGCCGACGAGGCAGGCATCGCCGTCCTGCAGGCGATGATGGACCTCTACGAGCTGGACGACACCTCGCCCTACGGCGGTGGCCCGATCCGCGACGTCGTGGTCCGCTCCATCACCATCGAACTGGGCTGACCCAGGGGTCGTCGCCCGGTCCGGAACCGCTCCGATGGGCCGTCACACACCCGTGGAACCACCGGCCAGTTCCTGGGCCTTCCCGTCCGCCCGGTCAGCCGACGAGCATGGCGTGGTGGGCGTCGGGGCCGACGTGGATCCCGGCACCCTGCTGGCCGCCTACCGACGTGGCCTGTTCCCCATGCCCATGGAGGCCGGCGGGCCCATGGCCTGGTGGTCCCCCGATCCCCGGGGCGTCCTGGATCCGGGTGGGATGAGGATCAGTCGGTCGCTGAGACGGTCCATGGCCCGCTTCGAGGTTCGCGTGGACACGGCCTTCGACGAGGTGGTGGCGGCCTGCGCCGATCCGACCCGGGAGCACGGCTGGATCGACGGACGGATCTCCTCGGCCTACGTGGAACTCCACCGCCTCGGCTGGGCCCACTCGGTCGAGGCCTGGGACGCCGATGGCCTCGCCGGTGGGCTCTACGGGGTGGCCATTGGCGGGCTGTTCGCCGGAGAGTCCATGTTCCACCGTCGGACCGACGCCTCCAAGGTCGCCCTCGCCGGCCTCACCGACCTGTTGGGCAATGGCGCTGACCGGCTTGTGGACGTGCAGTGGTGCACCCCGCACCTGGCTCGCCTGGGAGCCGTCGAACTCAGCCGGGAGGACTACCTGGAGCGCCTTCCGGACCTGACGCTCGCCGCAGGCCCGAACTGGCCGACCCCAACCGCCTGACGCCCGCAACCGGACCTGCCCGTATGCATCGAGCCTGCCCGTCGGTGCTCAGCCCCGATGCGTCCGGAGGCCACCCGAGTGCCACCACCGTCCGGAGAACCTCCAGGCGGTAGGTGCGGTTGGAGCCTCCACGGCCGCCGAAGGCTTAGGCCAGAGCACCTCGTAGGCGGCGAGGATCGCTGCCAGCTCCTGCTCGGTGGCTCCCTGGGCGACGATGCGGACCATTGGAATGCCCGCCCCTAGAGGGGCACGTTCCCGTGCTTGCGCTGGGGGATCTCCTGGTGCTTGGAGGCCAGCATCTCCAGACCGGCGATCAACTTCACCCGGGTCTCGGCGGGATCGATCACGTCGTCCACGTAGCCCCTCTCGGCCGCCACGTACGGGTTGGCGAACTTCTCCATGTACTCCTGGACCAGCTCGGCCCGACGGGCCTCCGGGTCGGCTGCGCTCTGGAGCTCACGCCGGAAGACGACCTCCACGGCGCCCTGTGGACCCATCACGGCCAGCTCGGCCGAAGGCCATGCCAGCGAGAGGTCCGAGCCCACGGACTTGGAGTCCATGACCACGTAGGCACCGCCATAGGCCTTCCGGGTGATGACCTGGATCCTCGGCACCGTCGCCTCGCAGTAGGCGTACAGCAGCTTGGCACCGTGCCGGATTATCCCGCCGTACTCCTGGTCCACGCCGGGCAGGAAGCCGGGAACGTCGACGAAGGTGATCAGCGGCACGTTGAAGGCGTCGCAGGTGCGTACGAACCTGGCTGCCTTCTCGGAGGCCCCGATGTCGAGTACCCCGGCGAAGTGCATCGGCTGGTTGCCGACGACGCCGACGCTCCGACCGTTGAGGCGCCCGAAGCCGCAGACGATGTTGGCGGCCCAGGCCGAGTGGTATTCGAGGAACCCGCCGTCGTCCAGGACGGTCTCGATGACCGTCCGCATGTCGTAGGGGAGGTTGGCGCTCTCCGGCATCAGGTCCACCAGCTCGGGACACAGACGGTCCGGTGGATCATCGGTCGGGAAGGTCGGGGCCTGTTCAAGGTTGTTGGATGGCAACTGGGCGAGGAGGGCCCTCACCTCATCGAGTACCGCCTTCTCGTCATCGCAGACGAACGTGGCCACCCCCGACTTGGTGGAGTGGCTGCCGGCACCACCCAGTTCCTCCAGGGTGACGTCCTCGCCGGTGACCGTCTTGACGACGTCCGGGCCGGTGATGAACATGTGGGACTTCTCGCGGACCATGAAGATGAAGTCGGTCATGGCTGGGCTGTACACGGCCCCGCCGGCGCACGGGCCCAGGATGACGCTGATCTGGGGAATCACCCCCGAGGACTGGACGTTGCGCCAGAAGATCCCGCCATAGCCGTCGAGGCTCACGACGCCTTCCTGGATGCGGGCCCCCGCTCCGTCGTTGAGGCCGATCATCGGGGCTCCGACGCTCAGGGCGAGGTCCATGACCTTGTGGATCTTCTCTGCGAACACCTCGCCCAGGGCGCCACCGAACACGGTGAAGTCCTGGGAGTAGAGGAAGACCTTGCGACCGTCGATCGTGCCCCAGCCGGTGATCACCCCGTCGGTGTAGGGCCGCTCCACGATCCCGCTCTCGTGCGCCCGGTGCCGGGCCAGCATGTCCAGTTCGTGGAAGGAACCGGGATCCAGAAGGTGGTCTATGCGCTCCCGGGCCAGCATCTTCCCCTTGTCGTGCTGGCGTTGGACGGCCCGCTCGGTGCCGGCGTGGATCGCCGCCTCCTTGCGCGTCCTGAGGTCCTCGAGGCGTTCGGTCATCGAATGGTCGGCCATGGTGGCCACAGGGTACCGAACTGGAATCCACGGGCAGGATCCACCGGCCACCGGTACCTTTCACCCATGCACGATGCACCTGTCGGAGGAGGGCGCCACCTGGGGGTCTTCTGCGGATCCAGGGCCGGCAACGACGACGACGTCCACGCCCTGGCCCGGGAACTGGCTTCGGCCATGGTGGCCGCCGACGTGGGGCTGGTCTACGGAGGGGCGGGCATCGGCGTCATGGGCACGGTGGCCGACGCCGTGCTGGAGGCGGGAGGCACGGCGGTCGGTGTCGTACCCGTCGGGCTGTTCAGCAGCGAGGTCCCCCACGGGAACCTCACGGAGCTCGTGGAGGTCCCGGACATGCACGCCCGGAAGCTGGCGATGTACGAGCGCTCCGACGCCTTCTGTGCGCTACCCGGCGGCTACGGGACCCTCGAGGAGTTGTTCGAAGCCGCCACCTGGACGCAGTTGGGCCTCCACGGCACCCACAAGCCGGTCATCCTGCTGGACCGGAACGGGTTCTGGTCGGGCCTCGACGACTTCCTGGACAGGTTGGTGTCCGACGGGTTCGTGAATCCGGAGAGCCGTGGAATCGTGTCGCGGGTGACCTCGGTCGAGGAGGTGCTGGCGGTCCTGGACCGGTGACCGCCGCCTCCGGTGGCCCGACGAGGAGGTCAGTCCAGGTCGTCGGCGAGGCGTCGTGCCATTTCGGCAAGCCGCGGGGCATCCAGGTGGGAGCAGACGTCCTCGAGGTGGTCTGCGGGGCCGGTCCAGCGCAGGTCCTCCACGTCGTCCATGACAGGTGCGTCCAGGTCGAGGGTGGCCAGTAGCCGGTAGAGCAGGGCTTCCTCCCGGCCGGCAGCGAGGGTGCCGGCCAGCTTCGTCGCCCCGCGGACGGCGACGTCCCATTCAGCAGGGTCATCGGGGATGGCCTCGAGGTGTCCGTACCGGGCCAGGATCGTCGCCGAGGACTTGGCTCCCCAGCCTCTCAGGCCGGGAATCCCGTCGGCCGTATCGCCCACCAGGGCCAGCCAGTCCGGGATCGACCCCGGCTGCACGCCGAACTTCTCAACCACCGCGGCCCGGTCGTAGGTGATCTCCCGCCGGCGATCCACCTGGACGATGCCGGCGGCGTCGTCCACCACCTGGGCCAGGTCCTTGTCGGGCGTGCACACCAGCACCCTGGCGACGCGGGGGTCCGCGGCGGCCAGGACGGCCGCTGCACCCATTGCGTCGTCGGCCTCGTGTCGGACCATCGCCATGACCATGAACCCGGCAGCCTCCAGGGTGGCTTCCAGCAACGGAAACTGGGCGAACAACTCCGGCGGGGTGCCTTCGCCGGTCTTGTAGCCGTCGAACAGGTCGTTGCGGAACGACTCGATCACCTTGTCGGTGGCCACCCCGACGTGGGTGGCGCCCTCCTTCAGGAGCCTCAGCATCGAGCCCAGCACCCCGCGGGTCGCCGCCACCTCGACGCCCTCGGCCGTGACGTGCGACGGCACGGCGAAGTGGTGACGGAAGAGCTCGTAGGTGCCATCCACCAGGTGGACGTCGATACCGGCCATGGCGCCTCCAGGTGTCCCGACTACTCCTGGACCAGCTCGATCAGCGTCCCGAACGAACCCTTCGGATGCACGAAGGCCACGGTCGTGCCGCGTGACCCGGGCCGGGGAGCCTCGTCTATCGCCCGCCCACCTGCCGCCACGATGGCCGCCAGGGCCTCACCGCAGTCATCCACCCGGTATCCCACGTGGTGCATGCCCTCACCCCGGCTCTCCAGGAACTTCGTGATGGCCGAATCGGGTCGGGTTCCGGTGGTGAGCTGGATGTAGGACTCACCGACGCGCAGCAGGGCCTCGTCGACACCGTCGCGTTCCACCACCTCCCGGTGGTGCACCTCGGCACCGAAGGCCTCGCGGTAGTAGGTGATGGCCGCTTCCAGGTCGTGGACCGCTATTGCGACGTGGTCGATCTGGGTCAAGAGCATGGAAAACCTCCGGATCTACGGGTGGCGCTGGCCACCGTCGGGTTCCACCGGGCCTGGCTGTCTGTGGAAGAACCTGTGGATAAGCACGGACGGAGCCGGAATTGGCCGTTTCGGCGCCAATTGCCCGCCCTCTGGCGAAGAAACGACGATTTGTCCCTGACTTGTAATGATATCTTCACTGTCGTAATGTGACTGCAACAGTTGGGAACCACCCCTCCACCCAACTCGGGAACGACCCTCCGGTCTGGCGGGAGCCACCGGGGGGCGTTTCCATGTTCCGGTGCAGTATTCCACAGGCGCTTCACCCGCCGTCCAGGCGCCGACGACCCTCCAGGGCCCGGCCCAGCGTCAGTTCGTCGGCGTACTCCAGGTCCCCGCCCACCGGCAGGCCACTGGCGATCTTCGTGACCTCCACGCCGAGTGGGGCGAGCAGGCGGGCCAGGTACATGGCCGTGGCCTCGCCCTCGATGTTGGGGTTGGTGGCGAGGATGACCTCGACCACCCCCTCCGGTTCCAGGCGGACCAGCAGCTCCCTCACCCGCAACTGGTCGGGACCGATGCCCTCGATCGGGCTGATCGCCCCTCCCAGCACGTGGTACCGACCACGGAATTCACCGGTCCGCTCCACGGCCACGATGTCGCGGGGATCCTCCACCACGCACAACAGGGAGGAGTCCCGACGGTCGTCGGTGCACACCGCACAGAGTTCTCCCTCGGCCAGGTTGAAGCACCGGTCACAGAATCGGACCTTCGCCTTCATCTCGTCGATGGCCACCGTCAGCCGGGTGGTGTCCTCTACCGGGACCTTCATGAGGTGGAAGGCCAGGCGTTGGGCGGACTTGGGCCCGATGCCCGGAAGGCGCCCCAACTCGTCGATCACCTGCTGCACTGCGTCGGCGTACACGTTCGTCGCTCCGTCCGCCGGTCAGTCCGGGTCGACCAACGAGGCGCCGGGGAACGCCTGGGTGAGCTTCTCGACGGCGGAGCCCTCGGACATATCGGCATCCACGAGCTCGTCCATGTCGATGGACTCCTCGTTCGCCGGGGTGGCGACCACCTCGGGGACGACCGGCGCGGAGACGTCCCCGTCCACCACCAGCTTCACGGGAACCGTGCCACCGAACTTCTCCGAGAGGACCTTCTCCAGATCGGATCGCATGTCCTCACAGCGCCGCATGTGGGGTTCGTTCGGAAGTGCCATGACGGCCGTGCCGTCCTCCACGGACACGAAGCGCGCCGCCGAGAACCTGGCTCGGGCCTTCCTTCCCAGTCGGTCCAGCAGGTCGTCTCCCCAGGCCGCGACGAGCTCCTCGAGCGTCACCGGCGTGGCCGAACCGGCCGGTGCCTCCACGACCGGACGGGTCGCCGGCTCCGGCTCCCCATCGGCACCGGTCTCGACGTCAGCTCCCGCTGCAGGTTCCGTGGCGGCAACGGGCGCCGGCCCGGTCGTGGCAGCCAGACTGGCTCGGCCCTGGGCCGCGGGCCCGGTGCGGCGGAGCGGGGGCGGGGGCGTAGGCGGAGCCGCAACGGCAGCGCCGCCGGCCAGGGCGGCCTCCAACTTCTGGATCCGACGGATGAGGCCCTCGAGGACTGCCGGATCCCCGGCCCCGGCCACCTCCGATGCAGTGAGGCGTACGAGGGCCACCTCCAGGTCCACCCGCGGGTCAGGGGAGCGACGCATGTCGATCAGGGCGGTGCCCAGTACCTCCAGGGCCCGTGTCGTGACCGCCGGCGTGACCATTTCGGCGAATCGCTCCGCCCGCTCGCGGTCCGCCGCGGCCAGTTGGGTCGGTGGTACGCCCATGGCGATGAGGAAGGCCTCCCGGAGGGAACCCAGCAACGCCTCGCCGGTGACCCGCGGCTCCCGGCCACGGGAGATACCGGCGGCCAGGGCGGCCAGGGCCCGGGCGGTGTCCCGCTCGGCGAGGGCGGCCAGCAACTCGTCCGTGGAGGTCTCGTCCTGGGTGATCCCACCCGCCACCACCCTGTCGAGTGCCGACAGGGCGTCGCGGGCCGAACCCCTCCCGGCCCGCACGACATGGGAGATGCCGTCCTCGTCCACGTCCAGGTCGGCCTCGGCAATCACATAGCGCACCAGGGACTCGAGTTCGGAGGCTGGCAGGAGGTTCAACTCCAGGTGCTGCGACCGACTCCGGATGGTCTCGACAACCTTGTGCGGCTCGGTGGTGGCCAGGACGAAGACCACGTGGGCGGGAGGCTCCTCCAATGTCTTGAGGAGGGCGTTCTCAGCGCCGGCGGTCAGCATGTGGACCTCGTCCAGGAGGTACACCTTGGTCCGGCCGGGGGTGCCCAGGGCGACCCTCGCCAGCAGGTCGCGCATGTCGTCGACCTTGTTGTTGGAGGCCGCATCCAACTCGTGCAGGTCGAAGGAGGTACCTGCGTCCATGGAAGTACAGGACTCACACTCGCCGCAGGGTTCGCCGTCCTCGACAGCCGTGCAGTTCAGGGCCTTGGCCAGGACCCGTGCGGCCGTCGTCTTCCCGGTTCCGCGGGGGCCGCTGAGTAGGTAGGCGTGGAGGACGCGGTCCTCCCGTACGGCGTTTCGCAGGGCCGCAACCACGTGCTCCTGTCCCCGGATCTCCGAGAATCGCCGGGGCCTGAAGCGCCGGTAGAGCGACGTGTACTCCATGGTCCGACCCTACAGCGGCACCACCGGGGGAGGCCTCGGGCCTGGAGCCGCTGAACGGCGGAGGGAGTGGGATTCGAACCCACGGTGACGGTGAAGCCACACACGCGTTCCAGGCGTGCCGAATCGTCCGCTCTCGCATCCCTCCGGGGCCCGGCACGCAGCCGGGTTCCGGGCGACAAGGATACCGAGCCACGAGATGGGAAACGGACGGTGCGGGTATCGTTCGGATGCACCCGTTCTCGAGTGTGGCGGTCGGGTCCTGTGCGACCGGGCCCCGTGAACCGGGTCAGGGCCGGAAGGCAGCAGCTCTCAGCGGAACTCCCGGAGTGCCGCAGACCGCCTGGCCGCCACTCTCGAGGACGGGTGCCACCGCGCCCGGACCTAACGTCACGTACATGGAGCATCCGGACCCGATCGTCGGACCAGGTGATGAAGGCCACCAGACCGACCATGACCTGATGGGCGTGGCGCTGGCCGAGGCCGCCCTGGCCGCTGCAGCGGGCGAGGTACCGGTAGGCGCCGTGGTGGCCGTGGGTGGTCGGATCGTGGCCCGACGGCACAACGAACGCCAGGCCACGGGTGACCCCACCGCCCACGCCGAGGTCCTGGCCCTGCGCGACGCCGCCTCAGAGCTGGGTACGTGGCGCCTCGACGACGCCGTCCTGGTCGTGACCCTGGAGCCCTGCCCGATGTGTGCCGGAGCCGCCTGGGCGGCCCGGATCGGTCGCCTCGTCTGGGGAGCACCCAACCCGGAGGCCGGCGCCGCCGGCTCCCTCTACAACCTGGGCTCCGATCCACGCCTGAACCACGAGTACCCGGCGACCGCTGGCATCCGCTCCCGGGAATGTGCCGAGCTGCTCACCTCGTTCTTCGCCCGACACCGCTGACCGGTGGCCGACCCGTCCGGTTGGCCGTCCGTCGGCACCTCAGTAGCCTCGTCGGCGGAAGGTTGCCAGAGCGGACGAATGGGGCGGCCTCGAAAGCCGTTGTGGCCTCCGGGTCACCGTGGGTTCAAATCCCACACCTTCCGCCACCAGTGACCGGGTCCCCGACCCGGTCACTGCCGCGTTCAGCCCACGTCCACGGGATCGGAGATGGCCCGCCAGAACCCCAGCCCGTGGTCCCATTCGGCCAGGCTGAGGGTGTCGCGGGCGTCGGCCTTGTCGGGGCCCAGGGAGTTGTAGGGCTGCCCCGAGATGGAGAACGAGCCGAGGTCGGCAGCCGCCATTGCGAAGGATTCGTTGGTCAGGTCGGGGCCAGCAGCGGTGGCGATCTGGCGGAACAACTCGAACAGCCGGCAGGAAGCCTGGGTGGCGGCCCAGTAGTTGGCCTCACCCTCCTCCAGGAGCTCCACCGATCGCACCTCCAGGCCGAGGCCCGCCTCGATGATGGCCAGGCAGTCGGCCATGGCCGGGTCCGTCGACGAGGTGAACGACCGGTTGGTCAACAGGGTGCCCGCTTCATCGATGCCCAGCGGAGGGTCGGTCTTCCATCGGTTGGTGGAGTCACCGTTCAAGATGAGCACGATGAACTCGTCACCCAGTTCGAACACGACCTCCTGGGCGTAGGCGGCCTCCCCGATGAAGAACACGGTGGACACGCCCTCGGCCCGCGCCCGTTCGAGGACCACCTCCATGTGGGCGATGGTGGCCGACTCATCTCCGGTGCTCGGGTTGTAGGTGGCGATGACCACCTCCGCGCCGGCCTCCTCGAGGGCCTCCGTGGTGTCGGCGATGGTGGCCTCGTAGTCGCCATTCGCCCCGTAGAGCATGAAGGTGCCCAGGTCGGCCAGTCGCCCGGTCTCCCGCAGCAGGTTCACGAAGGCCCTGCCGCGACGACCCAGGCTGATGTCGTCGCTGATCCAGGTGGCGGTGATCCGTTCGAGCTGTTCGGGTGTGGGCTTCCCCCCGACCAGGATCGTGTCGTACAGGCCACCGAAGCACTCGTTGACGCTCTCGGCGCCCGGGCCGGCGAACCCGTTCAGCACGGCGAACACCTGGTGGTCCTCGACCAGCTCCACGCACACCGCCTCGGCCGTGGCCGCACCCACCGGGAGGAAGGTCCCGTGGACGATCTCGACCATCCGGCCCAGGATTCCACCGGTGGCGTTGATGTGGGCGACGTAGGTGTCAACGGTCGGCCCGTAGTTCGCATACGTGAGGTTGAACCCGTAGGTCGAGTTGAACTTCTCGAAGTCGATCGACGTGAAGCCGATCCTGATGGTCTCCGAGGTGACCCCCCGGAAGGAGTCGGTCAGGACGATCGGGGCCTCCGTGGTAGTCGTCGTGGTCTCCGGCGGCTCCTCCACCGGCACCGTCGTGGTGGTGGTTTCGGTCGGTTCCTCAGCGGGCGCCTCCGTGGTCGTCGTGGGCACCTCGGCCGGTTCGTCGGCGGGGGCCTCCGCGGTGGTCGTCGTGGCCTCGGCCGGTTCCTCGACCACGGTCGTCGTGGGTGCTTCGGTAACGGTGGGCGCCGTCGTGGGCGATCCGCCACCCCCACAACCCCCGGCCAGCACTGCCATGGCCAACCAGAGTCCGATGACTCGTCGCATGGATCCGTCCACGTCCGATTCCTCCCTCCGGGCCCACCGTGGGCCCGGTCACCTCCCCAGAAGGTAGACGGGATCCGATCGGTCGGTCACCAGCCGGCCAGGACCGCCCTGCTGGCCTCGACAATGCGGCGGGCCATCGGGCCCATTCCCAACCTTGCCAACCCGGTGTTGAAGACCTCCGGCGTGACCACCGGATCGGCGGAAATGCCCCGCAACAGGCCGAACAGGTGCTCGTGGTCGACCACCCCGTCACCGGGCAGACAGCGGGCGGCCAGGCATTCGGCCATCGGATCCTCCCAGGGCTCGACTCCGGCGTCGCAGAGTTGGAATACCCGGATGGCCTCGCCGGGCATGGAGGCCAGGGTGTCGGCGTGGCGGCCGTATGGCCCGCCGGGCTGGCGGAACCAGTGCCAGGAGTCGAGCAGCACACCCACGTTCGGACGTCCCGTCCGTTGCAGGAGGTCCCAACAGGTCGTGATGTCCGGGATCCCGGACCACGGGAGGAACTCCACGCAGATGGCCACGTCCACATCGGCGGCCCGATCGGCCACCGCAGCGAGATTGGCCACAGTCGCCTCCATGGACCGGAGGTCCGGTTCGAGGACCACGGCAGCCAGGTTCGGTGACCCATGTGCCGAGGCGATGTCGATCGACTCCAGTGACGCCTCCACGGCCGCGGCGGGGCTGGCTGCGTTGGCCCAGCCGTAGATGGCCTCGACGCAGACGACCCGGAGGCCTGCAGTGGAGAGTCGGGACCTGATCCGCTCGGAGGACCACCCCTGCGCCTTCAGCAGGACCTCGTGGAGGGTCCAGTAGGAGATGCCGGCTACTCCGGCGTCGACACACGCCTCCACGTACTCCTCGAAGCCCGCTGCATCCAGGGAGAACGTGTCGGGTAGCAGGGTGCTGGGACAGAGGTACAGGTCGTCACGCTGACGACGCTCGTCGATCATCTCGAGGCCTCCGCTGCCGGGCTGGTCTCCAACCGGACCAGGAGGGCAGCCACCAGGTGGTCGATCGTCGACTCCGGGGGTGGTGCCAGGGTGAGGCGCCCATCGCGCCAGAGGGTGGCGAAGCCCCAGACCAGGGAGAGCTGCAGGCGCGTCCAGTGGACCCTCTCGTCGGCGTCCAGGCCCAGCAGCTCCAGGACCGTCTGGAGTGGGCTGCCGACGCGCTCCACCGCTGCCAGGAGGTCGGAATCCTCCCCCGGCGGGTGGATGGCGGCACTGAAGCGTCCCGGCCATGCCATGGCGAAGCCCAGGTGCGCCCGGACAATGGCGTCGACGGCGTCGAGACCCGACCGCCCGACGGCGACCCCGGTCACGGTGTCGGCCAGGTCGGCAAGTGACCGGAGGGCCAGCAGTCGACGCAGCCCGTCCACGCCGTCGACATGGGCGTAGAGCGACTGCGACCGGATACCCAGCCGGGCAGCCACCATCGACGGCCGTACACCGTCGATATTCCCGACCTCGTCCAGGACCTCCAGGGCGGCGTGGGCCACCCGGTCCCTGGTCACCCCCCGTCGTGCCGCCATCGCTCCTCCATCGGTTGGCTTGCAAACCTAGTCGAAGTAGAGCAGGCTGTTGTCTGATGACTGTAGACACGGCAGGTTCCCCCACCGACCTCCTCGAGGTGGACGACGACGCCGACCTGATAGAGGTCCTGGCCTCCCTCGGCTGGGGAGACGGCCTGCCGGTGGTCGCCCCCACCCCCGAGCGGGTGGAAGCGATGCTGGCCGGCTGCAGTGGCCGCGACCCCGAGGAGGTCGTGGCCACCCTCCCACCGCGGTTCGGCCAGGCAACCCGCCTGGCCATCGCCGTGAACGCCGTGATGGCCGGCTGCCTACCCGACCACCTCCCGGTCCTGGTGTCGGCCGTGCGGGCCCTCGCCCATACCGACCTGAACCTGCGGGGGGTCAACGCCACCACGCACTGCGTCGCCCCCCTCCTCGTCGTCCACGGCGAGGTGGTCCGTAGTGCCGGCTACCACGGCGGCCTCGGAGCGTTCGGCCCGGGGAGTCGGGCCAACGCCACCACCGGCCGGGCCCTCCGCCTCATCCTCCTGCACGTTGCCGGCGCCACTCCGGGTGACGGTGACGCCTCCACCCAGGGTGGGCCCGCCAAGTACGGCTTCTGCGTCGCCGAGAACCTGGAGGCCTCACCCTGGACCGGCTACGCGGCCTCGGTCGGGGTGGACGCCCCATCGGCGGTGACCATCCACTGCGGCGAAGCACCACACAACGTGCACGACATGGAGTCCTCCGACCCCACCGGGATCCTCGACAAGGTGGCCTCGGCAATGGCCACCACCGCCCAGAACAACGCCTGCATCAGCCAGGGCGAGTACCTGGTGGCGCTCTGCCCGGAACACGCCGCCACCTGCGCCGACGCCGGATGGTCCCGGGGCGACGTGGCGTCCTACCTCTTCCAACGGGCCCGACTGCCCGTCGGCGAGCTGAAGCAGGCCTTCGGACATCGGGCCTGGGCTCCCTGGATGCAGGCCCTGCAGGATGGAGACGCCGCCCCGATGACCGGACACCCCGACAACATCCGGATCATGGTGGTGGGCGGCGCCGGCAGGCACAGTTCCGTCATACCCAGTTGGGGAATGACCCGGAGCGTCACCATCCCCATCGAGCCCTAGGAGCACCCGTGCAGATACACCCACCCACCGGCGCCACGAGCACCCCGCCTGCCAGCCTGGCTCCCACCCCCGCTGTGCTGGCCGGCAGGCGGATCGGCATCCTCGACAACCGCAAGCCCAACGCCGGCCTCCTCCTGGCACGACTGGCCGAGCGGCTTGCCGCCCGCACGGGCGCCGAGGTGACCCTCGTCCAGACCAAGAACGCCGCCATCCCATGCGAGGACCAGGTACTCGGTCGACTCGTGGAGGAGGTGGAGCTGGTCCTCACCGGCACTGCTGATTGAGGGAGCTGCACGTCGTGGAGTGTCCACGACACCGTGAAGCTGGAAGGCGCCGGCATCCCCACCGTGCTGGTGGCCACCGGAGAACTCCGCCTCCTCGCCGACCAGACCGCCGCCGACCTGGGCCTGGCGGGCCTCCGGATCGTCTCGGTGGAACACCCGATCGGCGGGGTCTCCGAGGCAGCGATCCTGGATCGGGCAGACGCTGTGGTCGACGAGGTGCTGGGCCTGCTGACCGACATGGCCGGGTGACCGAAAGATGAGCATCTCGATCGACCACGCGGGCCGCACCGCACTGGTGACCGGCGCGGGCGCCGGCATCGGCCGGGAGATCGCCCGTTGGCTGGCCCGTGCCGGCGCGTCGGTGGCCGTCAACGACCTCAGGCCCGACCGGGCCGAGGCTGTGGCGGCGGAGATCACCGACGATGGATCCACGGCTATCGCCGTGGTCGCCGACTGCCGGGACGAGACCGCCGTGGACGCCATGGTGGCCACCGTGGCCGACCGCCTGGGTGGCCTGGACATCGCCGTCAACAATGTCGGGATGCTGCCGCCCGGGCGGCAGCCGCGACCCTTCGTCCGGTACCGGTACGACGACTGGCACGACATCATCGACCAGAACCTCGTTGTGGCCGCCCTCTGTGGTCGGGCCGAGGCCGAGCTGATGATCGAGAGGGGGGGCGGTTCGATCCTGTTCGTGACCTCCGGGGAGACGACCCGACCGTCGCCGTACAACGCGGCCTATGCGGCGGCCAAGGCTGCGGTGAACCACCTGGTCACCTCCATGGCCGTGGAGCTGGGACCGGCCGGCATCCGGGTCAACGCCATGGCCCCGGGAACGACGATGACCGAGACGGTGGCGGCCGCGTTCACACCTGAGCGCATGGCGGCGATCGTCGAGGCCACGCCCCTGCGACGCATGGTCGAACACGACGAGCTGGCCCGCCTGGCGGTGTTCCTGACCAGCGACCTGGCCCGTTGCATCACCGGACAGTTCCTGCTGGCCGATGCAGGAGCGTTCCTCTCCAGGAGCCGACCGGCCAACGACGAGGGACTGACCTCCCCCATCCGGTAGGGCCCTGCCAACCGATCGGACGGACCGGGCTCTGTCAAGAACCCGGTACCGAACCCCGGCAGTCGTCGAGGGAGTGCCTACAGGCCGATCTGGTGGTGGGGTGGCACCTCGAAGCGACCAATGGCATCGGCCCGGCTGTGCAGCAACCCGACGGTGTCATCCAGGTCCCGACCGATGATGAACTGGCGGCGCTGAGTGCAATCGACCACGAAGCGACCCAGCTCGTCCAGGTCGGCGACCGTTACGTTCCGCCCGGCCTGCTCCAGGCGGTCTTTCATCTCGGCAAACGACATGCTCTTTCGACCCGTACCGCCGCGTACCCGCTCCAGGTCGGTCGGCCGGTTGCGCTGCGATGTGAACAGCCCGGTGTCCATCAGGCCCCCGGACGGGTAGAACACCGACGCTCCCATGGCCTCGGATTCGGCCCGGAGCTGGTGGTCCAGCGTCTCGGTGATGCAGCTAACCGCCGCCTTGCTGGAGGCGTAAAGGCCGGCCGTCGGCACGGGTGCGAAGCCACCGTCGCCCGACGACGTGTTGACGACGTGTCCCGGCTGACCGGACTCCAGCATCCTGGGAACGAAGGCCATGATCCCGTTGGCCACGCCGAACACGTTGACCCCGTAGCACCACCGCCAGTCGTTGGGCTCATGGGTCCAGATCCGGCCGCCTCCGCCCGAGCCCACTCCGGCGTTGTTGTAGAGCAGGTTGCACCGCCCGTGCACCGTGAAGACCTGATCGGCCAGGGAGGCCATCGAACGATCGTCGGAGACGTCAGCCAGGATTCCGGAGATCCGGCCCGGGAAGGAGGCCGACAAGGTGGCCACCGTCGTATCCAGGACGTCCAGTTCGATGTCGGCCACCACGACCGTGGCATCGGCCTCCAGCAGGGCGCGGACGATTCCCCGACCGATGCCGTTGGCCCCACCGGTCACGACCGCGACCGACCCGGCCACCTCCATGTGATTCGCCATCAGGCCGCCACCTCCTGGGTCTGGTTCTGCGGCGCCATGCCGGGGCAGCCCTTACCCCTCTCCGGGATCTCGGAGTACGCGATGCCGCTGGCCACATGGGCCTTGGTCGGGCAGAACTTCTCGGCCAGGGGTCGCAGCTTCTCGACGTCGAACTTGTAGAGCCTGGCCGCATTGGTCGTCAGCAACGTGGTGGCCTCGTCCTCGGTCATCTCCCCGAAGGTGAGCCTCAGGTGCTCGTCGGTGTGGGGATGTGATCCCTCAACGTGTGGATAGTCCGAACCCCACATGACGTTCCCGATACCGATCTGCCTCACCACGTCCACCTCCGTGGGGCGCAGGAAGCTGGCCCCGACATGGCACTGGCGCTGCCAGTACTCCGACGGGCGCAGCGACATCTGGGCCACGGCGATGCCTCCGAAGATCGCCTCCGAGCCGTACTTCGAGTACTTCATGCGCTCGTAGAACGAGTCCAGCTTCTCGAGGGTGTCGGGCACCCAGGCGGTGCCGGTCTCGGTGTTCACCCACTGGAGGTCCGGGTGGCGCTCGAACACCCCGGAGAACATGAGGTGCCAGAGGCCCCTCTGGCTCCACCAGGAAACCTCCAGCATGAACATCGCCAGCGAGGCCGGGAAGTGGCTTCCGAAGTTCGGCGTGGCACCACCCGAATGGTGGTTCAAAGGCATGTCGCAGGCTTCGGCGGCGGCCCATATGGGACGGTAGGCGGCCGAGTAGAGGGGCTCGAACGGCGAGTCGGGAGGAGCGCCGGGAACCAGGATCCCACCGCGCAGCCCGTTCTCGGCCGCCCACTCGATCTCGGCCACCGATGCCTCGACGTTGCCCAGGAAGATCTGGGCGATGCCCGCCCTGCGCTCCGGCGCCTCTGACACGAAGTCCAGGAGCCACCGGTTGTGGGCCTGCAGGCCCGCCCACCTCCGGACCATGTCGTCACTGTAGGGAGGGGCCTCGAACTGGCTGGCAGCCGCCGGTGCGAACGGGGGCTGGGTGTTGGGGAACAGCACTGCGGCCACCACGCCGTCGGCCTCCTGTTCCCTGAGGCGACGCTCGCTGGACCAGTTGCGGTCGCCGTCCACCTCGGGATCCCCATCCACACCCACGTTCAGCGGCGACCGCTCGGCATCCTTGAACACCTCGGCGGTCCGCCGCTCGGCCGCCTGTACCGATTCGGACCACTCGTCGAAGTCCGCGTGGTACTTCTTCTCCAGGTACGGCTTGTAGTCGTGCAGCGCCGCACCACAGTGGGTATCGGCAGAGATGACGACGTGTCGTTCGCTCATCGTGTTGTCACTCCCAGGTGGTCGGGTCGGAAGGTCGATTACGGGCTCAGGCGTACTGCATCTCACAGCCGTACTCGCCGATCCACCAGCGGGCCTTCTCGACGGCATCGGCAGGTGTCCGCAGGTCCGGTGACTGGCCCAGCGTCTCCGGCGTGGGTCCGATCCTGTCGGCCACGACACGCAGGCCTGCCTCGTCCAGGCCGTAGCAGTCGATGGCGTTGAGGCCCAGCAGCCGACGGGTGTCCTCGATGGAGACGTCCTGGAAGTCCTTCTCCAGGCGCTCCACGGTGTTCGGCCAGGATCCCTCGGGATGCGGGTAGTCGGTTCCCCACATGAGGGCGTCTATGCCGTTGACGTGGCGCCGACGGACCTCCTCGGTGGACATGGTGGAGGCACCGATGAAGACGTTGCTCCCGAAGTACTCGGACGGCAGGCGGGAGATGAGGCCCTTCATGCGGGTGCCCATCTTCTTGACCTTCCAGCTGGCCCCGAAGTTGACGTCGGTCTTCCAGAGCAGGTCGCCGATCCAGTACGAACCGCACTCCACGACGGCATAGCGGAGGTCCGGGAAGCGGTCGAACTTGCCGGAGAAGAGGAGCTGCCAGAGGATGCGGTGGGTCCAGAACGGCACCTCGCTGATGTACATCGCCACG
>Ga0207991_1000479_pt1 | contig 26735 bp, 18 predicted proteins | sample ETN07SmetaG_FD_185786 | JGI IMG/M metagenome (GOLD analysis project Ga0207991, IMG submission 185786) | Marine microbial and viral communities from oxygen minimum zone, Eastern Pacific Ocean - ETNP2014F14-07SV275 (SPAdes) (version 2) | ecosystem: Environmental > Aquatic > Marine > Oceanic ...
TTTTTTCGATTTATTTAAAGTTATTGTATTAATTGAAAGCAACGTTCTAATATCATTGATTTCATCAATATTATCAGAATTTTTCTTTATTTTTTCAATTCCATTTTTAATTATTAAATCTTCAATTGTCCAATTAGACCTAACTTCTATTTTGTTTTTATAATAAATAATTTCTTCAGAACCTATACCTTTAAAATACTTCCATAATCCCATTTATTGTTTTCATTATTATCTTTTATTATTTTAATATAATATTTTCCAGGTTCTACTTTACTAAAATAAAAAAGGTTATTTAATTTGTTGTTTTTGTATGTTTTACTTAAATCTTCAGAAACCAATTGAATAAGAACCTTATTACCTAAGCCATTAATAGATCCAGAAACAGAACCGTAAAAATCTTTTCCTCTAAATAAAAAAACTTTTTCTATTTTACTTAAAGTATCTTTTTCTATAGAAATAACATTACCCTTAGGAACTACAAAAAATACTCGATCTTTTTTCAAACGTTTATAATAGTTTATAAAAAAAGTATAAATAGAGTCTTTTTTATAAGTTAAACTATCTGCAACAGCTTTGTTTCTTAAAGAATCAAGAAAAAGATTAATAGAATTCTGATTTAAATAAAGTTTTGTTTTGTTTTTTGTTTTGTTTTTGTTCCAGACACTATTTGAATAATAAGGACCGTTATAAAAAACAGTATCAATATAAAAAGAGAACGAAAAAAGCTTTTTATTTATAGGTTTTGAAAAAGAAAAGTTTAATAATAAGGTATCATCTAGATCATTTCTGTGGTTTGTATTTAATTTATGGCTTAATTTTAAAACACTTTTACTTTTTTTACCAAAAAAAACAAACAAAGAATCAATGGTTTTTTCTTGTAATGAATCAAAAGCTTCAACTACGACATAAATAGAATCTTTTTTTAAATTACCCTTATAAAAACGTACCAAATTGTTATCGTTTAAACTATAATTTATAAAACTTTCAGCGTAAACATTAACTTTTTTAATATACTTAGAATAAGTGAGTTCATAAACAAGTCCCCTGTCTCTTTTTCTGTTTAATTTTAATTTTTGAGGATTTTCATTAAATAAAGAAATATTGATATTTGAAATAAAAGAATCAAGCTTTAAGATATTAGGAACATAACCAAACGCTTCGTTTTTTGCCTCTGCTATAAAACTTTGATTTTCATCTATAAAAGAATACATTTTGTATTCACCAGATTTTATATTTTCTATTAAAAAACTACCATCTTTATTAGAAAAAGAAAAATAAAGAGGTTTTTTGTTAAATAGGCCGAAACTATCTTTTTTGTTATATAAAGCAACTAAAGCTCCTTCAACAAACTCATTTTTTAGTGGATTTAAAACGAAACCAGAAACAAAAGAAGAATCTATTTTATCTCCTGTACTAAAAACAAGTTTAGTGTTTTTTGCTGGATTACCTTCTGTAATATCTTTAACCCCATCTGCAAAATTTAATATATAAGTGGTGTTTTCTTTAAAAGAAGAATCAAAAGTTAAAAGAAGGTTATTTTTTTTAAACTTTAGCTCTGGTGTGTTGTTTAAATATGGTGAAATTATTAATTTTTGAGATAATTCTGAAGCATCAATAATTTCATCAAACTCAAAAGAAAAAACTTTTTCTTTAAAGTTAATAGAATGATTTTTCGGATCAGAGTAAATTAAAACAGGGGAAAGAGTGTCTTTGTCGCCACCCACTAAAGGACTAATCTTTGCACAAGAAGAAATTATTAATGCAAAACAAAAAGAAAAAATTAACTTTAGCATTTACGTAAAATATATATAATACTTGAATGTTGACCAGTTTTTATTGCATATAAATTTGAAACAAAACCACGAATAAAACCAGAAATAAAAGAAAATTTATTTTTTTTATATTTTTCGCTTAATATAGAAATATATATAGAGTCAAACCACAGAGGCTTTTTGTTAATTATTTTTAAGTCAACAAAATTCGCCAACTTTTCAAAAGAAGAGGGGTTAAAATGAAAAAGATGTCTAGGTACATCATAACCAGCCCAATAATTTTTGTAATAAATGTTATCGTATGAATTAATATTTGGTATAGCTATAGCTATTAAGCCATCTTTATTTAACAAACCTATTAGACTTTTTAGTGTTTTTTTTGGGTTGTGGGTGTGTTCTAAAACATGCCAAAGTGTTATCCAATCATATTTTTGTTTTTTTATAACAGTTTTGTTCTTATAAATTCTATTATATTTTGGGTTATTTATAGGCTCATAACCAAAAGAAGAATATCCTCTTTTTTTTGTATGGTCAATAAAGGACCCGGATCCTGACCCGTAATCTAAAAGACAACCTGTTTTATATTTTTTTAATAAATTTGTTTTATAAGAGTTGTTGAGTTTTTGAATAAAACGATAAAGAAAAGCAAAAGAATCACTTTTTTTGTTATAGGAATCATATTTTTTTAAATCATAATATTTTTTTATTATATTTTTTTTTGGTCTTGGGTTTGTAAAAACAACACCGCAAGACAAACACCGATAAAGAGAAAAGATTTCTTTTGTCAGAGAATAGTCTATTAATGATTTTTTGTTTATAATTTTTTTAGACTCACAAATCAAACAGCTAGCCAAATGTTCCATTACTTATTCATATATATAATTAAAATGGAGATGTCAGATGGGGAGACCCCACTTATTCTTGAGGCTTGACCTATAGAAATAGGTTTTATTTTTTGTAGTTTTTCTTTTCCCTCTGCGGATAAAGAGAGTATTTTTGTGTAATTAAAATTAGGGTCAATTGTACTCTTATCTAATCGGCTCATTTTTTCAACAAGCTCTTGCTCTTTTTTTATATAACTTTTGTATTTGTGGTTAATTTCTACTTGTTCAACTATTATTTTGTCTTTTATTGGGTTTATTCCAACAAGGGGTGTTGTTTTTTTTAGTAAATCTAAAAGTCGAACATTAGGTCTTTTTAATAAAGACTCTAAGGATTTTTTTTCTATAATTTTTGCTGACCCAACCACGGTTAAATAGTTGTTGATTTGTTCTGGAACAACTTTTGTTTTCTTTATAAAATCATCAATTTTATTAATTTTTTTAATTTTTTCTTCAACCAAACACATTCGTTTTTTATTTGCTAACCCAATTAAAACGCCTTTTTTAGTTAATCTAAGATCCGCATTGTCTTGTCTAAGTAATATTCGGTGCTCGGCTCGGGAGGTGAACATTCTATAAGGCTCTTCGGTTCCTTTGTTAATTAAATCATCAATCAGAACACCTATATAAGCTTCAGATCTAGATAAAATAAAATCTTTTTTTCGGTTTATTTTGTTGTGTGCATTTATTCCTGAAATCAATCCTTGGCACGCGGCTTCTTCATATCCAGTTGTTCCATTTATTTGTCCTGCAAAATAAAGGTTTTTTATTGGTTTTGTTTCAAGCGTGTGCTTTAATTGGGTTGGTGGAAAATAATCATACTCTATAGCATACCCAGGCCTAAACATTTTTATCGATTCAAAACCAATAATCGACCTTAATGCTTTTAGTTGAATATCTTCAGGTAAAGAGGTTGAGAACCCATTAACATACACCTCTATAGTGTCCCAACCCTCTGGTTCAACAAAAATTTGATGACGACTTCTTTCTGCAAAACGACTTATTTTGTCTTCTATAGAAGGACAATACCGTGGGCCAATACCCTTTATTCTTCCATTAAACATTGGGGATTTTTTAAAACCATCTTTTAAAAGAGAGTGTGTTTTTGGGTTGGTGTATGTGATGTGGCAACTTTTTTGTTTTTTTAATAATTTTTTTGTTAGAAAAGAAAAACAACCAGGAATAGAATCACCAGCCTGTTCTTCCATTTTTTTGTAATTTATAGACCTACCATCAACCCTTGGAGGGGTTCCGGTTTTCATTCTCCCCGAAACAAAGCCAAGATCTTCAAGCTGTTCTGTGATTCCCTTTGAGGATCTTTCTCCAGTTCTTCCTCCCCCAAAATTTTTTTCACCAATATGAATCAACCCATTTAAAAATGTTCCGTTTGTTAAAATTACAGCATTACCTTTAATTTCTAAACCTAAAGCTGTTCTAACACCAACCACCCTTTTCTCCTTAACTAAAAGGCTAGTTATCATTTCTTGCCAAAAATCAACATTTTTGTTTTTTTCTAACAACAAGCGCCACTTTTCAGCAAACCTCATTCTATCACTTTGTGCTCTTGGTGACCACATTGCTGGCCCTTTTGATAGGTTGAGCATACGAAACTGAATCATTGTTTTGTCTGTTACTAGTCCTGTTAAGCCACCTAAAGCATCAATTTCTCTTACAATTTGTCCTTTTGCAACTCCACCGATTGCTGGATTACAAGACATTTGTGCTATAGTTCCCATGTTCATAGTAGCTAAAAGAACTTTTGATCCCATACTTGCAGAGGCAGCAGCAGCCTCACAGCCAGCGTGTCCAGCCCCAACTACAATTACGTCGTATTTTGCAAACATTATTTTTTTTGTTGTTTATGTTCCACGTGGAACCTTAGTTTATTATACAAAGAAAGGTATTCATTTTCTTTTAATGTCATTATGTTTTTATCTTCTTTTGTTTTGTCGGAAAACCCAATTAGGTGTAGTAGACCATGAATGATAATCCGTAAAAGCTCTACTTTAAAGAGTTCTTTGTATTTTGTTGCGTTTTTTTTAACTCTATCTACGCTTATATAAACATCTCCTTCTAGTTTTTTTTTATTTGGGGTAAAGTTAAAAGTAATAACATCAGTTAGAGAAGTATGTTTAAGGTGTTTTTTGTTTATTTCTAATAATCTATTATCAGAACAAAAAATATAATTAATAAAGCTAATTTTTTTGTTTTCTTTTTCACAAATTTTTTTTAAAAGAGTTCTTATTTCTTTTTTGTTTGATATTTTGAGGATTTTGTTTTCTGAAAAAAAATTAGTAACAAACATATCGCTTTCAAATAAAAATCTGTTGTTGTGTTTTTTTGTTAAGTCAATAGTTTTAACCTAGTCTTGTAGACAAAGCGCCTATTTACAACAGTAATGTTATCGGATAAAACATTTTTTCAAACTTTTGGTGTTTATATTAATTATTGATCTGTTCCAAGAGCATGTGTTGCACATCTAAAACCAACCATTGCAGAAGACGAATCTTGATCCATAAACCGCCTTGTTCCTGGTGATAACCATTGGGGACCATCACTCCAGGATCCACCCTTATAAACACGAGAAGAATTATTAACTAATGAGTTAAAATTTTGATAATCATAATCTTCTTCACTATCTAAATAATCACTTTGCCTTATTGGATTAAGATCTTCAACATCTTGAAAGTTTAGAGGCCTATAAATATCATAAACCCACTCATTTACATTTCCTGCCATATTATATAAACCAAAATCATTTGGGGCATATTCATAAATAGAAACAGTTATAAAGCCAGCGTCATTTAATGATCCAGCTATTCCAGCATAATCACCCCTACCTCTTTTAAAGTTTGCCTGAAACTCTCCAAGTGTGCTCCTTTTTGGGCTTCTTATTGTTCTTCCGTCCCAAGGGTACAACCTTCTGTGTGTTTGGTTTTCATCTAACCACTGATTACCAATTTGTCCATAAGCAGCGTATTCCCATTCTGCCTCAGTGGGCAATCTAAATTCTGGTAAATAGACACCAGATTCTATTGGTGGTATATCTCCTTCCACATACTCATCTCCAAAATAATCTATAGCTATTCCTCTATTAACAGCTTCTGTTCTCCAACGACAGTAATCAGTTGCTTGATTCCAACTAATTCCCACAACAGGATAATATCTAAACCCCGGGTATCTTAAATAATTATTAATATAAGGTGTGTTAAAAGCTAAATCTTTATGCCAAACGGTTGTGTCTGGAAGAGCGTTTAAATAAAAGGTTTCGCTAGAATCTCTTTTAACATAACTTAAATATTCTAACCAATGAATGTTGGCGATTTCTGTTATGTCTAAATAAAAAGTTGAAACAGTAACGGTTCTTTCTATATTATCATGAGTATAAAAAACATCTTCTTCATAAGAACCTAAAACAGCGCGACCACCCTCAATTAAAACCTGATTAGGACCAGGGATTTGTCCACTAAAGTCAGAAACAACAAAACCTTCTTCTTCGGCCTCGTTATTAGAAAAGTATTCTAAATTAGTTGTTGTGCTTGTTGTGCCAGGGTTTCTTGCTGAGGGGTTTTTTTTACCAAAAGGAAGAATAGAACAACCTTCAAGTATAATTAAACATAAAAAAACCAAAATATTAAACCTTTTCATAGACAAAAGAAGTTTTAAATTTTTATCAAAAATACAAAAAAATCTACTCTTAGAAAGACTTAACAATTAAACAAAAAAAATATTGTCTTTATTTTTTTATTTTTTTTAATAAAATTAAAGATTCTTTTAAACCAAAAACAAGTCTAAAAGTAACAATTAATTGTTTTTTTGTTTCTTTTAGAGCAATATTTTTTTCTTCTTTTTTTGTAAAATTAAATATTTCTTGAATTGTAATGTTTTTTTTATCATTTTGTTTGCTGTTTTTATTAAAGGTTAATGTTAGTTTGTTGTTTTTGTTTGTTATTTTATCTATCGCCATCAACGAACCAAATTTTTTAATTTCCATTACCAAAAAAAGATTTTTTAAATTTTTTGGAATTTTTCCAAATCGATCTTTAAAGGCTTTTTTTGTTTTTGAAAAAAGACCTTTTTCTGTGTTTTTTTCTATAAAGGCATACATTTTTAATCTTTCATTAGAATTTGTTATATAGTTTTTTGGTATGTAAACCTCCGTGTCAACATCAACCAAACAGGTGTTGTTTTCTTTAAAAATAGAAAGGTTTTTACTCTGTTCTTTTGTTTTGGGTTGCTTTAACTCTAAAAGAGCTTCATCTAAAATTTTGTGATATGTTTCAAACCCAAGATCATTAATAAACCCACTTTGCTCCCCTCCTAATAAATTTCCAGCACCCCTTATGTCTAAATCTTTTAAAGCAATGTTTAATCCATCACCCAGCATTGAAAACTCCTCTATAGCAATTAACCTTCTTTTGGCATCAGAAGACAAAGATAAAGGGGTTGGTGTGATCAAATAACAAAAAGCTTTTTTGTTAGATCTACCAACACGGCCTCTCATTTGATGTAAATCAGACAACCCAAACATGTGAGCTTGGTTTATTATTATTGTATTTGCGTTTGGTATATCTAAGCCAGATTCAATAATATTGGTTGAAATCAAAACATCAAAAAATCCTTCAATAAACTTTAACATTGTTTTTTCTAAGCTATTTCCTTTTTGTTGTCCGTGAGCAACAGCTATTCTTGCGCTTGGAACTAGTTTTTGAATTATGTTACCAACCTCATAAATATCTTTTATACGATTGTGGACAAAAAATACTTGTCCAAAACGAACAAGTTCGTTTTTTATGATATCTCTTATTGTGTCTTTATTAAAACTTATCATTTCAGTATAAATAGCTTGTCTGTTTGTTGGGGCTGTTTTTATAATACTAATGTCTTTTACCCCAATTAAAGAAAAATGTAACGTCCTAGGTATGGGTGTTGCTGTTAATGTAAGGGTATCTAGGTTGTTTTTTTGTTTTTTGATTTTTTCTTTTAAAGAAACACCAAACTTTTGTTCTTCATCCACAATTAACAAGCCTAAATTTTTGTATTTAATTTTTTTGTTAACAACAAGGTGGGTTCCTATAATAATATCAATCTTACCGTTTTCACATTTTTTGATAATTTTATTAGTTTCTTTTTTTGATCGAAATCGAGATAAATAATCAATTTCTACAGGAAAATCTTTAAGTCTTTTTTTGAAAGTTTTATAGTGTTGTAGGGCTAGTATTGTCGTTGGAACAAGTATTAAAACTTGTTTGTTGCTAGACACAGCTTTAAAGGCAGCCCTAATTGCAATTTCTGTTTTTCCAAAACCAACATCCCCACAAACAAGTCGATCCATTGGGTGTTTTTTTTCCATGTCTTTTTTTACATCTATTGTTGCTTTTAATTGGTCGGGTGTATCTTGATAAATAAAAGAAGATTCAAGTTCAACCTGCATAAAAGAATCTTTTTCAAAAGAAAAACCAAGTTTGTTTCTTCTTTTTGCATAAAGTTTTATTAACCCCTCAGTTATGCTAATAAGTTTTGATTTTATTTTCTTTTTCTTTTTCCCCCACTCCTGAGTTCCAAGACTATGTAGATCGGGGGAGGTATTTGCTCCAGAATACTTAGATATTTTGTGTAGAGAATTAACATTAATATAAAGGAAGTCGTTGTTTTTATAAATAACCCGTAACACTTCTTGTTTTGTTTTGTTTACTAAAATTTTATCTAAGCCAACAAAACGACCAATTCCATGATCTATGTGAACAATATAATCACCAACCGTAAGTTCAGAACGTTTTTTTATTGGGTTTTTTTGTTTTCTAACAACGATGGGTTGTTTTGTATATTTGTAATATCTGTTAAAAATTTGATGATCGGTGTAAACAGCTCTTTTATTGTTGTGGTCTATAAATCCAGAACCCAAAGCAATCATTACAGGAGCATAAGACGATTTATAACCAATGGAATCAAAATATGTGTTTAGTCTATTGCTTTGTTCTTCGGATTGAAAAGAAATTAAAATAGTATAGTTTTTTTCTTCTAAAGATTTAATGTTTTCAACAAGTAAAGAAAGGTTTTTGTTAAAACTAGGTTGAGGAGAAGAATTAAATTTAAAACACACACCCTTTTTGTTAAAAGATTTTCCGAATTCAATTTTTTGAAAAGCTTTAATTTCTTTTAAAAATAGGTTTTTAGAGCAAAAAAGATTTTTTGGTGCTTTTGAAATTAAAACATTAGATTTCTTTTTTAAGGAGGAATAAATTTCTAACGATTCGTTGTATTTTTTTTCAATAATGTTAGCGGATAAACTAATATTTTCAAACCAAAGCAACCAATTCTTGTTTAATAAACTAAACAAAGAAACAAACGGGACGTTTTGTACTTGTTTTTCAATGTTGGCGAGAATTTTTATTTCTTTTCTTTCTTCTATTGTTAGTTGAGACTCTATATTAAAAAGTTTAATTTTTATAATTTTACTTTCGTTGAATTCAAGACGAATGGGTTGTTTATTAGTAAACGAGAAAACATCAACAATACTTCCTCTTAATGAATATTGACCAGGTTCTTTAACAAAATCAACATTTTTAAAGTTCTGTTCATTTAAATGATTTGTTAAAAAGGTATAATCTAAATCTTGTCCTTTTTTTATTATTAAAGAAAGTTTGTTTTTTGTTTTTGTGTTTGTTGTTTTTTCAAATAAACCCTCTGGGTATGTTATTAAATATTTTTTTTCTTTTGTTTTTCTTGCTATAGCCTCTATAGCTTCTGTTCTAAATACAACATTTGCATTGTTCACATAATCATCATCATAAGCTTTTCTGTGAGAGTAGGGAAAGAAAAATATTTTTTCTTTTTTTAATAATCTAGATAAGGAACTATAAAAAACCATAGCACTTTTTTTGTTTTCTAAAACAAAACAGTGGTTTTTGTTGTCGTTTTTAGAAATTGCAACAGGTGTTATAACACTTAAATCTCCAGATAAACCTTTAATTATAATATCTTTTTTATTTGTTTTTAAACAACTAACAACACTAAGGACATCAAGATCGTTTTGGTATAAACTTATTATATCGTTTTCTTTCATTGTATAAATTAAAATGAACTAAAGAAGAATAATCTGCAAAAAAGAATATTTTTGTTAACAAACCACTAATAGAATGAAAATATTAATAACCGGAGCATCAGGTGGAATTGGATATGAAATCTCAAAAGAACTTATAAACAAAAAACATAAGCTTGTTTTGCACTATAATAAAAATAAAAAAAAATTAAAATCACTTCTAACAAAAAATACACACGCAGTTTCTCAAGACCTTTCCAGTAGCTTAGGTGCACAACAATTATATGAACAAACAATAGCCCACTTTGGATTTCCAGATGTTTTAATTAACAACGCAGGAATAGAAATTTCTTCGTCTGTTAATACTGATGCTGATTTTTGGAATTCAAGTTGGAACAAAATCCTAAATATAAACTTAGGCGCACCAGCATATTTGTGTAAATGTTTTATAAACACAAAAAGAAATAAAAATATTAATTCAAGATTTAGAATAATAAATATATCTTCTCGAGCAGCTTTTAGAGGAGAAACAGAAGATTTTATTGCCTATGCATGTTCTAAGGGGGGTCTTGTTTCGCTTACAAAAACAATTTCTAGGTCTTTTGGAAAAAAAGACAACGTTCTTGCTTTTACTATTGCTCCAGGATTTGTTCATACAGACATGAACAAAGACATTATTAAAAAATACGGAAAAGACCATGTAGCCAAGGGCATTGTTTTAGATAGGTTAACTGAACCAAAAGACATTTCTCCTGTTGTTTCTCTTATTGTTTCAGGAAAACTAGACCACGCAACAGGATCTACCATTGATATAAATGGGGGGAGTTATTTAAGGTGATTTTTGAAATCAAAATGAAAAAATTTGAGAAGGATTTCTGAATGATTTAAATTCTAACGCGTTTCCACTTGGGTCTAAAAAAAACATAGTCGCCTGTTCTCCAACTTCACCTTCAAATCTAACATAAGGCTCTATAATGAAATTTATTTTTTTTTCTTTTAAAGATTTTGATAATTTATTCTAAATACCCCATTCTAAAATAACACCAAAATGCCTAACAGGAACATTTTTTCCATCTATAGGATTTTTTTGCTTTTGTTAATTTTTTAGGCTTTCAGTGTGCAGAAAGCTGATGTCCAAAAAAATCAAAATCAACCCATTTTTTAGACTGTCTTCCAACAACACAACACAAAACCTCTTTGTACATTTTTTTTGTTTCTTCAGTATCCTTAACAGGCAAGGCTAGGTGAAATGGAGTTTTCATATTTTTTTATCACGAGTAAAACTATATAAAAAATAAAAAACTTTAATGCAATATTAAATAATAAGGCTACAATAGTATATTTGTAAAAATTTTATTTGTATGGAAGTATTAATCTTAATACTTGTTTTGTTTGTTTCAGCAATTTTAAGTTCATTTTTTATACCAAACAATAAAGTAAGTAATCACCAAAAAGACTCTGAAATTTAGTCGTTTTTTTTGATTTTTCTGTAATCTATAAAAGAGAGCGCGCCAGCAAAACCTATTAAAATTACAATAATCCAAACAAACAATTCAACACCATCTGTTACTGCGGGGTTAGTAGGGAACATAGTTTTTTTTTCGAAAATAAAAATTTAATCATTAAAGACCAATACTTCCTAACATTAATTCAAAAACTAAATCATCCTCACTGTTCAAAGTATTTGTTATATAAGACCAACGTAATCCTAAATCAAAAAGAGCATCTTGTCTAAAAAGGTTTATATCAAATGTAATTTCTCCACCAAAAGAAATGGGATTTTCTTTAAAAGGTAAATATGGAAATGTGTTCTTTTTACCATCAATTTGTCCTCCGTTAATAAAAGAGGTGTATCGTATTCGTTGAATGTTTATTAATGGTCCAATAGAAATGTCTGGATAAACAATAGGCAGTTCATACTCAACACCCCATCCATAAAATTGTTTAAAAACACCATCGTTTTCATAACCATGTATAAAATTTATTTTTTTATGAAACTTGTAGTCATTAATGTCTTGGCTTTCATATCTAAACTTTGTTCTTAAAGAATGAGTTGTGTTAATTCCAGGAAAATCTAAATAAACATCAGACCTTAAATAACTACCAGACCAATCACTAGAGGAAATTGTTTTTTTTGATTCAAACAGAATGGTTTGTCCCCAAGGGGAAGAGACTTGTCGTTTTGTTTTTTTATGAAGTCTAGAGTAATAAATAAAAACATCATAATGACCAATAAAATCTTTTGTTATACTAACTGTTCCATTAAAAGTGGGGGCTCTAAAATTAGATACTTTAGAGTTAGAGTATTCTATTGAGGTTAAAAAATTTGTGAAATATTTACTTTTTGTAAAACTTAAAGGTATCCTTATTCCAAAAGTCATATCTTTCTCTTTCCAAAAAACATCATATGGTTTGTCGTTAATAGTTTCTTGTGAAGTTTCGTTTTTTAAAGCAAGATTAAAATCAAAAATAGGATATAAACCTTGATAACTAAACCCAAAAAACCTTTCTCCTTTTTTATCTCTTGTGCTATATTTATAACCCCCATTAAATTGAAGCGAACCAAAAATATCTTGAGATGTTACTCCAAAAGTTATATCATCTAATCCATGCGAAGAACTATTAAAGTCAGTAACTCCCCAAGAAATAGGTCGAATTAAAGTAAATGGTTTTTCTAGTTTTTTTGATTCGTACTGAAAACTTGCTTTGTCTTTTTCTTTTGTTTTAAAACCAACAATAGGACAACTTGCACAAAAAATAGAAAAGTTTATTTCTTCAATGTTTTCTTTTATTTTTAATTTAAAAATATCAAAACCTTTTGGGGTCATTGAATTAAATAAAATAAAATCACCATCAACGCTAAACGAAGGATAATAGTTTCCTAATAAACTCTTTTTTAACATAAAAGTTTTTTTGCTTTTAACATTATATAATATAATTTCATCAGCCCCATCTACATCTGAGTTAAAAGCAATTAAATCTCCATGTTTTGTTGGTTGTCCAATGTTTTGGTTTGTTTTAAAAAGTGTTTCAAATACATTTTCATTAATTGAATAAACAAAAAGATGTTTTATTCCGTTGCTGTTTTTTATTCCTATAAGTTTGTTTTTTTCTGAAAAACGAATATTAGAATAAACACCATTTTTAAGATTAATTTCATTTGTTTTTACACACCCTTCAACATTAAGAAACACCAAACTTTGTGTGCCGTTTGGGTTGTTGTTTAATGCAACTAATTTTTCTCCATTTTTAGAAATATCAATAGAAGAAAAATATGTTTTTTTAGACTTATAAAGTATTTTTTTTTCTTTTGTGTCTAATATCTTAATTACAGAATATACTCGTTTGTCCCACCTAGGATCTTTGTCAAATTCCAACCAAACTAATTTGTTTTTTGTAGAAGAGATTCTACCGTGGTTATTAATTAATCCTGGCATAAAAACTTTACTGGTTGATCCATCTTTATTTATTTTTCCAAAAGATTGAAAGCTTCCCAATCCTTGCTTTAAAAAGAAAACAGAACCATCATCAGTTTCTTTAGGGTATAAGTAGCTTGTGTAGTTGTCTTTTTTTCTTTTGTTAATTGGTTCGTTGGTTGTTTTGGTTGATGAAACGGCTAGTGTGTTTAGACTTTTTAAATATAAAGATCTAAAATTTAAGTGTGTCTCTTTTTTTAGGGCTCTAGAAAAAGATAAAGGCAGCATTGATTGAGATTGTGCTTTGTCAACTATTTTATTAAATGTTTCTATTCCAAAAGTATCTTTTAAGTATTTAACCATAAGATAACCGCTTTCATATATGTTGGGAGTGTTTGTTTTAAAACTTCCAAGAAGTTGAGTGTTAAAGTTTATTTTTCTTCCATCAATTAAGTTGTTTCTAGAAATAAGATTAAAATAAGGAATTCTTCCCCTTCCAAAGTTTGAGTTTCGAGTCTCAATATCAACAGCATCACCTTCCCAATACCATAAAGGCATTGTGGCCCTAGAAACACTAGAGAAAGCAAGCTCTCCAAACAATACATAAACTATTTTATTAAAGGGTTTTCTAAAAGCAATTTCTTTTTGCACCAAGTGTCTATATTCGTGTGTTGATAAAAGGTCTATCCAATTATTGTTGTGTAAAAAATGACTTGATTCTGGTGTGGCTGTTATAAATAGTTCAGATCTTCTGGGAGCAGAAGTCACAAATCCATTTGAAATAGAGTTATAGTTGTGTAAAATTATAGGGCTTTTTCTTATTTTAAAACCAGGTTTTGTTTTTATGTTATTTATGTTATTTTCTAGGTAATTAATTGTGTAATTAGCTATAGAATCTAAATTTTTTGGGAAAATGACTTTAAAGTTTTCGCTTTTTTTATAATGCCATTTTAGGTTTGGTGGTGTGGTTGATGTTTTTTGAAATTGCCCATAAAAAACATAAGGGGAAAACAAAAACAACCACAGCAGAATAAGGTTAAATATTTTTTGAAATTGTGTTAAAAAATTTGTCAAGGTCTCTTTTGTTATTATATACGTTGGGAGAAACTCTAATTGTTTCTCCTCTTAAAGATATATGAATGTTTTTTTCTCTTATTTTTTTTAATATTTTTTTTAAATTTTTTTTTGGAAATAAACCAAACAAATGCCAAGCCCTATAATCATCTTCTTCATACCAAATCTTGTTTTTATCAATTGTTTTTAAACCTTCTTTTGTTATATTTTTACAATACTCTTGAATGTTATTAACACCCCACGCGTGAAGTTGCTTTATACCTTGGTTTAACATAGGGATATTAATAAAATTACTTTGTTGCCCCACATTATATCTTTTAGCTAAATCACCATAACTATCTTTATAATTAACCAATTGTGAAAACACCTTGCTGTCTTTTCTATTTACCCAACTTTCTTCAATAGGTATTCCATCATCGAAAGCAGAACTATAATAAGCTAAACCAATACCATAAGGGCCCATTAACCATTTGTAGCCAGCACAAATAAGAGCATCTGGTTTTATTTTGTTTACATCAAAAGGTAGGGCGCCAATAGACTGTGTGCCATCAAGAATAAACTTTGCCCCAACCTCATTTGTTCTTTCTCTTATTTTTTGTAGATCATAAATAGTTCCGTCAGCCCAATGAATTGTTCCAATTGAAACAACTTTCGTTTTGTTAGATATGGATTTAATTATTTTTTTATTCCAATTTTCCCCAATATTATCAACACCCTTTGGTCTTTCTACAAATATAATTTCAGCGTTATTTCTTTTCGTTAAGCTTAACCAAGGATAAACATTACTAGGAAATTGATCTTGAATCAAAACAACGTTTTCCCCTTTTGAGATATTTATGTTGTTTGTTATGTTTCCTAGACCATATGAAACAGAAGGGGTAATAGCAATTCTTTTGTGTTCTTTGCAATTAATGAGATTTGAAAAGTTTTTTTGTAGTGTTTCAACCTCATCAAAAAAATGTTCTGGTAATAAGTTATATGGTTTTCTTTTTCTTTTTAATCCTTTTATTCCGGCTTTCTCAACTTTTTTAAGCATAGGCGACATATAAGCACAATTTAAATATGTTTTTTTTCCAGTTAGAATAAATTTTTCTTTTTGACATCTCATAGCACAATGTGAATTTAATAAAACAATGGTGGTTTGTTTAGGTGGTGGTTTGTTTCTTTTTGAATTGAATTAACAAATGAAAGTAAAACATCTTCTTGGTAGTAATTTGCAATAAAAGTAATACTTGTTGGTCTATTGTTTTCGTCTAACCCATTTGGAATAGAAATAGCTGGGTGGCCAGTTAAATTTGTAATTAATAGTTGGTTTTTTCCAAAACTTGGAGAAATTATTATGTCGTAGTTGTTAAATATTTTATTTGTTTCTTCAATAAGCTTTGTTCTAAATCTATTGGCTTGAATATATTCAACAGCAGGAATAAGCCTTGATTGTCTTAATGAGTTTGCTCTTGATTTTTCACCTTGTTCAACCATTGTTTCGTCTTTTTTTGTTAACAAAAATTCATCAAAAAAAGCACCCGCTTCAGCCCTTAATATGATATCAAAAACATCAAAAGGAAATTTTTTTGGAAGCGATGTTGGGTGTAAAACTGGTATTTTCCTTTTTATAAAAGCTAATGTTTTTGTGTTGTTTTTAGCATATCTTGAAGTGTCGTTTAAGAAAAGACCCTCAAGAAAAGCAACTTTTAAATTATTTACATTTTTATTAAAGGATTTGTTTATTTTGTTTAGCCCTTCTTTTTTTTGTATTTTATTAAAAACAATAGCACAACCTTTTGCTGTTCTAGCAATAGGACCAATTTTATCCATACTCCAAGATAAAGTCATAAAACCATTTGTGCTAACACTTCCGTATGTTGGTCTTAATCCACTTACACCACACCTTGTTGATGGGGAAATAATAGATCCAAGTGTTTCTGTGCCAATAGAAAACCCAACAAGTCCAGCGGCAGTTGCTGACGCAGAACCAGCTGAAGACCCACTAGAGCCCTGATTTAAATCCCATGGGTTTTTTGTTTTACCTCCAAACCAAACATCACCTCTAGCTAATGCACCTGAAGATAATTTTCCAAGCATAACAGCACCGCTTTCCTCAAGAATTTGTATAACCTTTGCTTTCTCATTAATAAGTTGATTTTTATATGGCTCAGCACCCCAAGTAGTAGGATATCCAGGAAATGAAGCTAAATCTTTAATCCCATATGGAATTCCGTGTAACAACCCTCTATAAAGACCCTTATTTAATTCTAAATCAGCTTTTTTAGCTTGTTTAATTGCTAAGTTTTCAGTAAGGGTAATAATTACATTTAAATCTTTGTTGTATTTTTTAATTCTGTTAAGATAAATTTTTGTTAATTTTTCTGAAGAAATTAATTTGTTTTTTATCAAATAAGCCAATTTACTTATTGGTAAAAAAGCAATTTCTTTTTCATCTTTAATTATAGAAGTACTGTCTTCTTCAAATTGCAGATTTATATATTGGGTGTTTTTTATTGGTAAATTAAAAGAAAAAGCCGGTTGGGTGTTTTTGTTAAGGGCAAAGGTTCTCATGTTAGCATATCCCTTTTGATTTCTTTTAATATATGGTAATAAAGTTTTTGTGTTTTTTTTAGAGAATTCTATATTAAAAAGCTTAAGCGCAGCCGTTATATTTGACGTTGATAACTGATTATAATAACCAACACTTACAAAAGAGGAAATTAACAATAATACTATCCAATAAGTTGATTTTTTTAAAATCATTTTTGTATTTTAAGCCTAATATACAGATTAATTGTTTCTTGTTTATTTTAAAAAAACAACTTGATAAAACCAAATAAATTATTTCTTTTAGATGCTATGGCGTTAATATACAGAGCCCACTTTGCTTTTATTAAAAATCCTATCATAAACTCAAAAGGAATAAACACTAGTGCTATTTATGGTTTTCTCAACACTCTTCTAGAGGTTATAAAAAAAGAAAACCCTTCTCATATAGGTGTTGCTTTTGATACTAAAGCACCAACTTTTAGGTCTAAAATGTTTAAAGAGTATAAAGCCAATAGACAAAAACAACCTGAAGACATTCAAATTGCCATTCCTTATATAAAAAAAATAATAAAATCTTTTAATATTCCTATTTTAGAAAAAGATGGGTTTGAGGCAGATGATATTATTGGAACGTTTGCAAATATTTTTTCAAAAGAAAAAGAAATTCAAATTTTTATGATGACTCCAGATAAGGATTTTGCTCAATTGGTATCTTCAAATGTTTTTTTATATAAACCGGCATTTATGGGAAGGGGGATAGATATTTTAGGAGAAAAAGAGGTGTTAAACAAATTTAAAATAAATAGAGTAGATCAAGTAATTGATTTTTTAGGATTACAGGGCGATAGTGTAGACAATATTCCCGGGATACCAGGAGTTGGACCAAAAACAGCGCAGGTATTATTGGCTAAATACGATTCTGTTGAAGGAATAATTAAAAACAAAGCAGAAATAAAAGGTGTTTTAGGTGATAAAATTGAACAATACTCAGGTTCTGCTATTTTATCTAAATCATTAGCAAAAATAAAAACAGATATTCCTGTATCAACAACATTTGAGGATTTGATTTTGTCAAAACCAAACAAAGAAAAGCTTTTGGCTTTACTTGAAGACTTGGAGTTTAGAACTATTAAAAAGAGAATTTATGATATGGGCCTCATAATAGAACAAGAAGAAGAAAAAAAACAACAAGAATCTCAGTTGAGGTTGTTTTCTACTAGTCTTGAAACTATAGAATCTGAAAAAGTTAGTTACTCTGTTGTATCTTCTCGTGAGATTTATGTTTTTGTTGAGGAATTAAAAAAACAAAAACAAATATGTTTTGATACAGAAACAACAAGCTTAAATATTCAGGAAGCAGAATTGGTTGGAATATCAATTTCTTATAAACATAAACAAGCATTTTATATCCCAACATTAAATAAAAAAGAACGAAAAAATGTCACAAGTCTTTTAAAACCAATTTTAGAAAACAAATCTGTTGTTTTAATAGGACATAATTTAAAATATGATGTTCAAATTATGAAAAAATACAACATTAACATATCTCAAAATGTTTTTGACACAATGCTTGCACATTATTTGATAAGTCCAGAAACCAGTCATAAATTAGACTCTATTTCAGAAAGTTTTTTAAACCACAAAACAATACCCATTGAAGATATAATCGGGAAAAAGGGGGTTGATCAAAAAAACATGAAAGATATTCCTGTTAAAGATGTGTATAAATATGCGTGTGAAGACGCAGACATAACTTTCAGACTTAAAAGCATGTTAGAAAAAAAAATTGTTAAATTAAAATTAGAAGAGTTGTTGATAAAAATTGAACAACCCTTGTTGTTTGTTCTTGCTGACATGGAGGGGAATGGCGTAAATATAGACGTAGATTTTTTGACTATTATGTCTAAAGAATTATTCCAAAAAATAAATAAAACAGAAATGAAAATATATAAAAAAACAGGAGAAACTTTTAATATTTCTTCACCTAAACAATTAGGAAATGTTTTGTTTGAAAAATTAAAAATTGAAGATAATCCAAAAAAGACAAAATCAGGACAATATTCAACAAGTGAAGATGTTTTACAAAAATTATCGAAAAAAAACGAAATTGTGGACTTAGTACTTCGATATAGAGAGTATAAAAAATTAAAATCTACATATGTGGATGCTCTTCCAAAAATGGTTTCTAATAAAGACAATTTAATTCATACAGATTATGCACAAGCTGTAACAGTGACAGGGAGGCTAAGTTCTAATAAACCTAACCTACAAAACATACCTATAAAAACACAATTAGGAAGAAAAATAAGATCTGCCTTTATTCCTAGAAACAATAATAATATTATTCTTGCTGCAGATTATTCACAAGTAGAGCTAAGAATAATGGCGGATTTTAGTCAAGATAAAGAAATGATTAAAGCTTTTAAAGAAGGACAGGACATTCATCAACTAACAGCATCTAAAGTATTTAATGTTTCGTTAAGTTCTGTGGACGGTACCATGAGAAGGAAGGCTAAAGAAGTTAATTTTGGAATAATTTATGGTATTTCTCCTTTTGGTTTATCTCAAAATTTACAAATCTCAAGAGCTGAAGCGAAAGAAATTATAGACGCATATTTTAATAAGTTTTCTGATGTAAAAAATTATATAGATAATGCTATAATTAAAGCTCGAAAAAAAAAGTATGTCGAAACTTTATTAGGAAGGAGAAGATATTTAAGAGATATTGATTCTAGAAATTTTACTCTAAGAAGTTTTTCTGAAAGAAACGCAATTAACTCTCCGATTCAAGGAAGTGCGGCAGATATTATAAAGCTTGCAATGATAGAAATCTCAAAATGGATAAAAAAAAATGAGTTTAATTCAAAAATGATAATGCAGGTTCATGATGAATTGGTTTTTGATGTTTGTGAAAATGAGTTAGAATATTTTCAATCTAATATTAAAAAGATAATGGAGAATGTTGTTAAACTGCGAGTACCTTTAACGGTAGATCTTGGTGTAGGAAAAACCTGGTTAGAGGCACATTAAAATGAATAATATTAAAAAAAACATACTACAAGCTCATCAACGAATAGAAAAACACATACATAACACTCCAATTTTATCATCCCAAAATATCAACAAAATAACAGGAGCAAACATTTATTTTAAATGTGAAAATTTTCAAAAAATTGGAGCTTTTAAAATGAGGGGAGCCTTAAATGCTGTTTTTTCTTATTCAAAAGAAAAAGTAAAAAAGGGGTTTGTGACACATTCATCAGGAAATCATGCTCAAGCTGTTGCTTTATCTTCAAAAATAGCAAAAACCAAAGCATACGTTGTAATGCCTAAAGGTGCTTCTTCAATTAAAGTAAATGCTGTTAGGGAATATGGAGGAGACATAACTTTTTGTGATAATAATGAACAATCAAGGATTGAAATGTGTGATAAAATTATAAAGAAAACAGAAGCAAATTTTATACATCCATACAATAATTATAATGTTATTTATGGACAAGCAACTTGTGCAAAAGAAATATATGAATCAAAAAATTTTTTAGATTATATAATAATCCCTGTTGGTGGTGGTGGGCTTGCTTCAGGAACTATTTTGGCAACACAAGTTTTTTCTCCTTCAACCAAAGTTGTTTTGGCGGAACCATTAAATGCAAGCGATGCTTTTGAGTCTTTTAAATCAAGAAAATTAATTACCGTTAACAACCCTAACACAATAGCTGATGGGTTAAAAACCTCGCTTGGTGACAAGACTTTTAAAATAATTATTAATGGAGCCCATGAAATTGTTACAGTAACCGAAAAAGAAATAATAGACTCTATGAAATTGATTTGGGAGAGATTAAAAATTATATGTGAACCATCTTGTTCACTCCCGTTGGCTGTCGTTTTAAAAAATCGACCTAAATACCAAAACAAATCAGTAGGTTTAATATTAACAGGGGGTAATGTTGACCTTTTAAATTTACCTTTTTAGTTTTTAAATTTATCAAATTTACTTTTAAGAATTAATCTTGGGAAGTTGTTGTCAGAAACATCTGTATCTGCTGTTTCTAAAAACGGATCTAACTTAATGTTCTTTACTATTTTATTTTTTACAAACACCTTTGTTACCTCGTTTTCATTGGCCCTCCATATTTCCGCAGGAATCTTTTCAATTTCCTTACTACCATCCTCATATGTCCATTCAATAATTAAAGGCGTTATTAATCCCCCAATATTTTTAAATTTAACTTCATAAAAATTTTTTTCTGAATTTAAAATTTTTACTCTTTCGTCGTTTATTTGGTTTCTAAACTCCCTGTTTCTAAAAGACCCTTCTTGTCTTTGTCTAAATTCAAAATATTCTGGTTTTTCTGGAAGAACATAAGGAATTTTATCTTCTGCGGGTCTTCTTTTTTCGATTAAAATTTTTTTGTCGTCAAAATCAACCTTATTATCAAAGTTTTTGTTTGGTGTTTTCATTTTAAACCAACGAACATTTTCTATTGAAATATCGACGTTGTCAGTTGTATAAAACCAACCCTTCCAAAACCAATCTAAATCAATCGCGGAAGCGTCTTCCATTGTTCTGAAAAAATCGGCAGGGTCGGGGTGTTTAAAAGCCCATCTTCTAGCATATTCTTTGAAGGCATAATCAAACAACTCAGGGCCCATAATTGTTTCTCTTAAGATGCTTAATGCAGCAGCAGGTTTTCCATATGCGTTGTTTCCAAACTGTAAAATTTGTTCAGAGTTTGTCATAATTGGGCGAATTCCTTCTTTATCCCCCTTCATATAATTTACCATACTTTTTGCGGTCCCCCTTCTTAATGGACCATGACTATAGTATTCTTTTTGAGTTAATGATTGTACAAAAGTGTTTAATCCTTCATCCATCCAAGTCCACTGTCTTTCATCAGAATTAATTATCATAGGAAAAAAATTATGACCAACTTCATGGATTATTACCCCAATCATTCTCCACTTAATAGCTTCACTATAAACACCATCTTTATTTGGTCTTCCAAAATTAAAACATATCATTGGGTACTCCATACCAATAGAGGCTGCGTGGACAGAAATAGCTACAGGATAAGGATAGTTGATGGTGTGTTTAGAATATGTTCTTAATGTGTTTGCTACAGCAATAGTAGACTCCTTTTCCCATAGAGGATTTCCTTCTTTTGAGTAGAAAGACATTGCTAAGGGTTGAAAATCACCAAGATCAACAGCCATAGCATCCCATATATATTTTCTTGATGCGGCAAACGCAACATCTCGCACCATCGTTGAACTAAATTTCCATGTTTTTGTTTTATTTCTTTCTGGTTTGGCTTCTTTAATTATAGCTTCTTTTTGAGTTGTTATTATAATGGGTTTATCATAAGTTTTTTTTGCAAATTCAAATCTTGCTATTTCTTTATTTGATAAAACCTCTTTTGGGTTTTGAAGGGTGCCTGTTGCTCCAACGATAAAGTCAGCTGGAACAGTTATTTCAAGTTCATAATCTCCAAAAGTCAAAGTAAATTCTCCTCGCCCTAAAAATTGTTTGTTTTGCCAACCTTCTTTGTCGTCATAAACAGCCATTCTTGGAAAAAATTGAGCAATAGTGTAGCTGTAATTATTATCTTCTGGAAAATATTCATAACCACCTCTTCCTCCTAATTTCATTCTATCGTTAATTGTATATGACCAATCAATATTAAAAGAAAACGATTCTCCTGAGGATAATGGTTTTTCTAGATTAATTCTCATCATAGTTTTAATGATATTGAATGAAAGTGGTTTATTTGAGGTGTTGGTAATTTTATGTATTTTAAAGCCCCCATCATAACGCTCACCAGAAGAATTAGTATATTCATTTGTAATAGACTGAAGTCCTGACCCACTCATAACATTTTTCATTTTATTAGGAGTAACTAAGGGTGTTTCAGAATCTTGTGCCCTCATGTTTTGATCGAGCTGAACCCATAAGTAAGTGAGAACGTCCGGAGAATTATTATAATATGTGATGTTTTCAGATCCGGTGAGAATTTGATTTTCATCATTAACAGTAACCTTTATTTTATAGTCGGCTTTTTGTTGCCAGTAATCTACTCCAGGTGCTCCTGACGCTGTTCTGTAGCTATTGGGTGATGGTAATGTTGTGCCTAATTGTTCAAATTTTCCCTCCCACTTTCCTTGACTTAAAAGAAAAAAAGGAGAGAGGAGTAGCGTAATAAATATTGTTATATTTTTCATGTGATTTAGTTTATGTTTTACCAAAATTTAGCGTCGTTGATTAAAATCAAACTTATCCCCAAAATTAATGAAGACACAAATAAAATCCACTCATTTCTTTTGGAAAAAAAGAATTTCGAAAATATAAAACCAATACATAAAAAAAGTAAAACGATAACAATTTGGCCAATTTCAATGCCTATATTAAAAGAAAAAAGTTCTAATAAAATATTATCTCCAATTAATAAAGCTTTTAAATAATTTGAAAAACCTAAACCATGAATTAATCCAAAAAAAAGAGCCAAATAATAATTAGGATTAACACCTCCTGATAAAGCTTGATTTCTTTTAAGAATATTATTAATCGCAGTTACAGCTATAGTTAAAGGGATAGCAAATTCAATAATTTTTTGATCATATTGTATAAGGTTGAGTGTAGATAAAATTAATGTTAATGTGTGCCCTACAGTAAAGGCGGTTATAAGAATAACAATTTTTTTAATCATTTTTATATCATAAATAACGGTTAGAGCCACTATAAATAATATGTGATCTAAAGCTTGATAGTTAATTATATGATCAAAGCCAATTTCAAACCATATTTTGAATTCTTGCATTTTGTTGTTTTAGATAACAATTGATTGTTAAATTTATTAAAAAATATAACAACATGTATCTTCTTTTAGTTAAGCTAGTTCTTTTTTTTATTCATGATTTTTTTGTTAGCGTTTCTTATATTGAATATGATGATCAAAGAAATGCAATAGAGGCACATAAAAAAATTTTTTTTGATGATTTTGAAAAAACACTAAAAAAACAATTTTTAAATGAAGATTTTGATATTTTAAAATCAAACCAAATATTGGTTGATTATTATATAAGGGATTATTTAACAAACAATATTGAATTTGTTATTAATGATAAAAAATATGATTTTGAATATTTAGGCCATGAATATGAAGATGGAATAATTAATTGTTATTTTGAAATTAATAAAATAAAAAAAATAAAAAAAATTAAAATAAAAGATACTTCTTTGTTTGAAACTTTTGAAGGACAAGAAAATCTTATATATTTTAAAGCCAATCAAAAACTAACAACAATTAGATTAAAAGATCCTATATTGTTTTATGAAATTATTATTAAATAAACCAATTCCATAATTATGAAATTTTTTTTATTTCTACTTCTGTTTTTCTTTCCTTTGCTTTTGTTTTCTCAAGTAAAAGATTCAGCTGGATTTTTAAAAGATTTGTTAAAAAATGAAGGTTTTGTTGACTTTTATTGGGATGAGTTCCAAGGAAAAATTTATTTAAATATATCTTCATTAAACCAAGAGCTTATTTATATTAATTATTTGTCTGCAGGGGTGGGTTCTAATGATATAGGCCTTGATAGGGGACAAATAGGGGGAACTAAAATTATTTCTTTTATTAAAAAAGGACCTAAGATATTAATGGTTCAGCCTAATTATAAGTTTAGAGCTATTTCAGAAAATCAAGACGAAAAAAAATCTGTAGAGGATGCTTTTGCTAGATCGGTAATTTGGGGTTTTGATATTGTTGCTAGAACTAAAAACACTTATGTGATAGATGCAACCTCATTTCTTTTAAGAGATTCTCATGGTATTATTAACAGATTGAAAAGACAAAAACAAGGTAATTTTAGTGTTGATAAAAAAAGTTCTTCTTTTGACAATTTAAATTCAAAAAATTTTCCGTTTAATACAGAGCTAGAATCATTCCTTACTTTTAGAGGACAAATAACGGGAAATGAATTAAGATCAGTTTCTCCTAATTCAGAGTCTTTTTCAGTAAGAACAAGACATTCATTTGTTAAGCTTCCTGATGATAATTATGTTCCTAGAAAATTTGATTCAAGATCTGGATTTGGTGCCATTTCTTATTTTGATTATGCTTCTCCTATTAATGAATTACTAGAAAAAAAGTTTATAAGAAGACATCGCCTACAAAAAAAATATCCTAATCAAGAAATAAGTGAACCAATTAAACCAATCGTCTATTATTTAGATAGAGGAGCGCCAGAACCTATAAAATCTGCTTTAATTGAAGGAGCCTCATGGTGGAATGATGCTTATGAATCAGCTGGATTTAAAAATGCATTTCAAATTAAAGTTTTACCAGAAGGTGAAGATATGTTAGACGTTAGGTATAATGTGATCCAATGGGTACATAGGTCTACAAGGGGGTGGTCTTATGGTTCTTCTGTTGTTGATCCAAGAACAGGAGAAATAATAAAAGGACATGTTTCTTTAGGTTCTTTAAGAGTAAGGCACGACTTTTTAATTGCTGAAGGATTACTTAGACCATATAATAACAGTAAATTAAATGATGCAATGGAAAAAATGTCTATAGAAAGACTTAGGCAGCTATCTGCACATGAAGTTGGACACACATTAGGTCTTTCTCATAATTATATTTCAAGCGCAAGAAATAGAAAAAGCGTTATGGATTATCCACACCCATTAATACAATTAAAAGATAATAAAATTGATCTATCTCAAGCGTATGATCATGGTATTGGTGATTGGGATAAGCTTGCTATAAATTGGGGGTATAGTGAATTTAATTCTAAAAATGAAGAAAAATATTTGGAAGAAATTCTTCAAGAAGGATACAAAGAAAAAATTTATTTTATAACTGATCAAGATTCTAGACCACAAGGTAGTGCTCATCCCCGATCACATTTATGGGATAATGGATACAGTGCTTCGGATGAATTAAATAGAATGTTGTTAATAAGGCGTTATATATTAGATAATTTTTCTGATAACGCAATAAAAAAAGGAAGTCCTATGTCAAGTATAGAAGAGGTTCTTGTTCCTATATATTTACTTCATAGATTTCAGATAGAAGCCGCATCTAAAGTTGTTGGGGGATTGGATTATTTTTATGCCATGAAGGGAGATGGACAGTTGATTACAAAAATGCTTACTTTTGAAGAACAAAACAGCGCGCTTAAAGCATTAATAAATTCAATTAATCCAAGCAATTTAATTCTCCCAGAATCTTTACTTAAATTAATACCACCAAGAGCATATGGGTATCCACGAACAAGGGAAACTTTTAAGTCTAAAACCGGCTTAACTTTTGATCCATTAACCGCAGCTGAAACAGCTATTGATATGACTTTGTCTATGTTATTACATCATGAAAGAGCATCTAGATTGATTGTATTAAAATCTAGAAATAATAATCAATTGGGATTAGACTATATGATAAAACAATTAGTAAATAATACAATTTTAAAAACAAACATCTCTTTGAATGGGTTAGAATTAGAAACACAAAAACTTGTAAATTATAGGGTTTTAAATCATATGTTTTTATTAGCTAATAATAAAAATACACACGAACAAGTTAATGCTATATTGTATTCTAATATATTTATGATAGCTAATGCATTAAGAGGAGAGGGTAAAAAAGAAAAAATATTATCTTCACATCAGACATATCTGCTTCGAAAAATAGATAAGTTTTTAGATGGAGAGGTTGAATTATTTATTCCTAACTTTGTTACCCCTCCTGACGGATCTCCGATCGGATCGAATATTAACAACTGGTATAATTGTGGTTATTAATTATAATTTTGTTTCATGAAGAACAATCCCTGTTCCGTCTACAACTATTTTATCTTTCATATCAAATATTTGTGTTTTGAAAACACCAAAATGTTTATCTTTTATTATTCTTATTAACTCTACGTAAACATAATATTTTTGGTCTGGATATAAAGGGGTTTTAAAGCTTAGGTTTTGGCTTATATGAATTGATCCAGAACCAGGAAATTTAGTTCC
>Ga0207991_1000482_pt1 | contig 26633 bp, 21 predicted proteins | sample ETN07SmetaG_FD_185786 | JGI IMG/M metagenome (GOLD analysis project Ga0207991, IMG submission 185786) | Marine microbial and viral communities from oxygen minimum zone, Eastern Pacific Ocean - ETNP2014F14-07SV275 (SPAdes) (version 2) | ecosystem: Environmental > Aquatic > Marine > Oceanic ...
GAACTTCCGATGGTGTAATAACACTTCCCGTCATCCTTCATAAGCCTTGCTTTCAGGTCCATGTGCCGGCTCAACACCTGAGACTCAAATAATGAAACCAAATCCGATGGCTTTATGTTTGTATGAGAAAGAGGAAGGTCGATTCGGGCTTGCGGGAGGTTCCCTGATTTCACAAAGGATGTGAAATTCTGATCAATGATTTCGGCTCGGTTAAATAAAGACATGTGCCCTCAAGATATTTAAATCAGCCCGTGGTCCGTGAATGAATACACTTCATTCCCAGCAATGATCAGATGATCATGGACCACCACATCAATGGACTGTGATGCTTCCTTTAATTTATTTGTTATGGTCAGATCCTCTTTACTCGGGTTTGGATTACCACTGGGGTGGTTATGAACAAACACCAAAGCAGCCGCTTCATTATCTAACGCTCGTTTCACAACTTCCCGAGGATAGACCGCCGATTTAGACAAAGTACCTTCAAAGACTTCTTCCATTTTGATGATCTGGTTGCGGCCGTTCAGGTAGATTACCATTAACACCTCCCGGTTCTTGTCCCGCAGGTTGTGTTGTAAATATTCAAGAACCTCTTTTGAAGAGCGGATAAAATCCTTATCAACAACACTGTCAGCTAAATAACGCCGGGCCACCGCCTGGGCAATTTTTAGTCCGAATACATTCTTATCCCCAATACCTCTGACTGTCTTTAAATCAACGGCATCTGCCTCCAGCACTGCTTTCAGGGTCCCAAATTTCATCAGGGCTTCTTTAGCGGATTGCTTGCAGTCTTTTCGGGGCGTACCCAAGGTGAGCAGAAGTTCAATGATCTCATAATCATGAAACCCTTCTAGACTGCTGTTGAGAAATTTGTCCCGCAGGCGCTGGCGGTGTCCTTCAGATGATTTTTTTACAGCCATATCCGGTTTAGGGTTAAAGCCTTTGAAACTACTTCTTCAGCTGTTTAAGCTTGGTCTTGAATTCGCGTAACTCACGTACGTTGCCAATTTCGATCTCTCCTGAAGCCCACTTCAGCTTAAAATCATCTTCAGAATCACTCCCGCCCTGCTTTTGATAGAGGGGGAACAGGTCCGCATCTTCCCTGCGTTTGTTATTGTGCAGGGTTGCGGTGATCTGGTAAGCCACATCTTCAAGAATGTCATCAATCACTCGATCAGGAAGACGCTGCTCCAGCAGGCTTTGTTCGATACGGGAAAAACGTAAACCGCTGACCACATAGTCCTGGTAGGCTTCCCAGGCAAATGGCGCCACTTTTTTTACCGCTTCCGCCATGGCATCGGAGTAGACTCGGATTTCATACTGGGCATGGCTGTCAGAGCGCAGGCCAATAAAATGCAACAGGTTGTGCAGGTCATTCTTCCAGTACCATTCTGTATAGAGATTCACTGGCAGGATGGCCCGAATCAGTTCCCGCGCCAAGCCGGCTTCATTCAGTTCCCGGTACATATCAAAACTACGCTCAGATATTTCCTTGAAATATTTCAGCACCTTATCCGTGAGTCGCTTGGGAACATTACCCAAACGACCCTGTTTGTTAAGGGCACTTTGGAATTGAATATGTTTGGGCTCGGGATAATAAAACTCATCCCGGGCTTCGGAGTAGCGCAATGAATATTCATTAATATTGGCGGTACGATGGCGGACCCATTGTCGGGCCACAAAAATGGGCATCTTGCAGTGGAACTTGAATTCCACCATTTCAAATGGTGTGGTATGGCGGTGGCGCATCAAGTAACGAATAAGGCCGCGGTCCTGACTCACTTTGCTGGTGCCCTTGCCATAGCTCACCCGGGCGGCCTGCACAATGGCATCGTCCCCGCCCATGGTTTCCACCAACCGGACAAAACCTTTATCTAAACACTTAATTGCATCTTTTGGTATTTCTGTCATCTTATGTATTTGCGATAAATACTTTATACGCTTTGTCTACAGCTTGGATATCCCCGGCAATCAAACCCGGCTCTATCCTTATCTGTTTCTGATTAAAACTAATATTATTGCCATTCAGGTCAATCACTTTTCCACCCGCTTCCCGGATGATGCACGTCCCCGCACATATATCCCATTCACTTTTCGGACGCAGAGATGCGAATATATCTGCCTGCCCGGCTGCGGTCAGGCCCAGCTTGTAGGCCACCGAACCGATCGCTCTTAGTTCACCAAATGTACCGACATACGGTTCCCAAAGTCCCCGGCGGGTTTCCGACCTACTGTTCAGGATCACCATCTCACTCACATTTTCCTTTGTGACGCAGTGAATCGGTTCACCGTTCAAACAGGCACCTTCATCCTGAGCTGCTGTAAAGGTTTCGCCGGTCACTGGATTGTACAAGACACCGATAGTGGGCTGACCGCCTTCTACCAAAGCAATGCTTACAACAAAATGAGGCACCCCTTCGATAAATTCCTTCGTTCCATCCAGAGGATCCACTACCCACACGTGTTCTTTATTCAGTCGTTCCTGAGAGTCCACAGTCTCTTCCGAAAGCCAGCCATAATCTGGTCTTTCTTCCAGTAGAATTTCTTTTACCCTAGCATCAGCTTCGCGGTCGGCAGTGGTTACAGGATTGTGATAACTCTTTTCTTGTATTTCGTAATCGGCCTTGTAGTAATTAAGAATAATGCCGCCCGCTTCAATGGCAGCTTCTTTCGCTATATTTAATTCAGAACGCATGGGCAAAAGTTAGGTTGAATACTATATTTTTATGATTGTTTGATTGCTTTTCGCAAATAAAAAATAAAATCTGCCATTTGGTAGTATACATCATAGGCAGTATCGAAACATTTCCCCGATTGAAGTTCTTCATCATGAACATACTTACTTACGATAAAATCCTTGTACCTCAGCCATTGAATCTGGAGGTGATCTTTCGGATAACCTTTTGGTGCCACTTTCAGTTTATCGCCTTTTAATCCGCCAAACATTTTTACAAACCCGGACTCATTTACTATGGCATTAAATTGGTTTGGCCAGCCAATGATATATTCACGAATAGCTGATAATGTATCCTTATCTGGATGCCAAACACCACCGGCGATATAACAATCTCCTGGTCCAACATGGATATAATACCCAGCGCCCATCCGTTTTCTTCCACCGGGGTTCATCCCGGCGCTAAACCAGGTCTTGTATGGTGTTTTATCATTCGAAAAACGAATATCACGATAAATACGAAACAAGCAGTCTTTTGGCTCGGTACCAATCATATCCGGATCGAATTCTGAAATTCGAAAAAGTGTCATGGCCAAAAAATCGATAAAATTCTGTTGGGAATCCTTAAACCGATCTTTATTGGCATGATACCACTCTCGGCGATTATTCTTTTTAAGGTCCGCTAGAAAATCAAATGTAGATTGGTCAATCATTGTTTTTCAAATATAATGAGTTTTTCACGATTCTTTCTGTGTTGAATGGATATTTCTGGAAATTCTTCCCTTTCAATAATCCAACTATTTTTGAAAATGGATTTTACTTCATCAATTGTTATTCCCCATGGCGGGCCTCCATCTGCCATTGTTTTATCCAGAGGAAACCAGAGACCGATCATTTTTCCGCCCGGTTTTAAAATTTTGTATACCAACCTTTCATATTCCTTCCGGCGCTCGGGGTTGATGGCACAAAAACAAGCTTGCTCAATAACATAGTCAAAAACACTGTCATATTTGGGTGTCAGGCAAAATATATCGGACTGGCGTATCTGGACATTCACATTTTCTTTTTCAGATATTGATTCCAACGCTATTGTTGCTGATGGCGCAAAATCGACTGCTGTAACCTCGAATCCCTTTAGAGCAAACATGACCGCATCATAACCATGACCGCAGCCTACAATACATACCTTGCCCCGGTTTAGCTCATCAGCAATATTATCAAAAACAGGTGTGACGCCACCTAGATCCCATCCCGCATCATCTTCCAAATAAATGTCTTCCCAAAATTGGGCCGCGTCTTCTTTATAAACCAATTTCACTAACAGAAAAGTAGCGTGATTCCGGGTGTGGAAAATACCACCCACATACCGAAGCGGCCGGATACATAGCCCGGGTTTCTGTTAAGGTAATGCCTGTATTCTCTTCCACCTCAAGTAATGACCAAATCTTATCTTTTTCTTCGTGGCTAGGGCAAGACGGGTAACCCGGCGCTGGGCGTATACCCTTATATTTTTCTCTCATTAATTCTTCATTACTCATTTGTTCATCAGAAGCATATCCCCAGAATTCCTTCCGGACCCGTTCGTGCATCCTCTCCGCCAAGGCCTCCACTAAACGATCCGCCAATACTTTGGCCATGATGGCGTTATAATCGTCGTTTTGGTCTTCAAATTCTTTTACGATTGTTTCTAAACCATGTCCGGTAGTAACGGCAAACATTCCGAGAAAATCATCTTTTGGTGCAATAAAGTCCGCCAGACTGTAATTGGGCTGATCTGCACCCTTATCCACTTGCTGGCGAGGAAAATTGAATTGAACACCTTCTGAAAAAACAGTTTCATTTTCCGCATGTGCGGGGTAGATACCAATGACAGCCTTGGCAGTTAATAATTTTTCATCCACGATCCGCTGCAATAAACCCTGACCATCAACTAACAGGTTTTGGGCCTCCTCTCCGTACCTTTTGTTGGATAGTATTTTGGGGTAGATGCCTTTTAATTCCCAAGCATGAAAAAAAGGTGACCAGTCAATATAATCTACCAGTTCATCTAGGGGATAATCCTCAAATACTTTTACGCCCTGGTAGTTCGGTTTTGATACCGGGTAATTGATCCAATCCACCTTAAACTTCCGATTCCGCGCTGCTTCCATTGACAAGGTTTTGATTGCGGTCTTTTTGGCCCTAGTTACACGTATCTGTTTAAAATCATCCCGAACTCCTGCTACAAAATCTGATTTTTCATTTTCATTCATGAGTTTGCTCACCACACCCACGGCCCGGGAGGCATCGATCACATGGACCGTAGGCCCGGAATAATTTTCCTCGATCTTCACAGCCGTATGCTTGCGGCTGGTGGTGGCCCCACCGATGAGCAGGGGCATGTCAAATTCAAGGCGTTCCATTTCAGCGGCTACGTGGACCATCTCGTCCAGGCTGGGAGTGATCAGTCCTGAAAGACCAATGATATCCGCTCCCTCATCACGCGCGGTGGATAAAATCTTGTCTGATGGTACCATCACCCCCAGGTCAATAACATCATACCCATTGCAGCCCAACACCACACCTACAATATTCTTACCAATATCATGTACGTCACCCTTTACCGTTGCCATAACGATCTTTCCATTGGATTTACCCGTGATACCAAGTTCATCTTTTTCCTTTTCGATGTAAGGCAACAAATGGGACACAGCCTTTTTCATCACCCGGGCGGATTTCACTACCTGGGGTAGGAACATTTTCCCGGCGCCAAAAAGGTCCCCCACCACATTCATCCCATCCATTAGCGGACCCTCGATTACCTCAATCGGTCTGTCGAACTGTTGGCGGGCCTCTTCCGTGTCATCTTCGATAAAATCGTCGACCCCTTTCACCAGGGCATAACTCAAACGTTTCGCCACGGAATTTTCCCGCCATGATAAATCTTTTTCCTGAGATCTTTTGACACCCCTGTACTCTTCAGCGATCTCAACCAGCCGTTCCGTGGCATCATCCCTTCGATTGAATAGAACATCTTCCACCCGTTCCTTTAAATCTTGATTAATATCATCATACACCGCCAGCTGGCCCGCATTGACGATACCCATATCCATCCCTGCCTGGACAGCATGGTACAGAAAAGCGGAATTCATAGCTTCCCGCACACCGTCATTGCCTCGGAAGGAAAAAGAAAGGTTGGACACCCCGCCGCTAATGTGCACGCTGGGCAGGGTCTCTTTAATGGTTCGGGTTGCATCGATGAACGCCTTGGCGTATTCATTATGTTCTTCCATGCCCGTGGCTACGGCAAAAATATTGAGGTCAAAAATTATATCTTCCGGCGGAAACCCGACTTCCTCTGTTAGAATATTGTAGGCCCGAGTACAGATATCCACCTTCCGTTCGTATGTATCCGCTTGACCGTCCTCATCGAAAGCCATTACAATTACCGCCGCACCATATTTCTTGATCACGTTGGCTTGGTGTTTGAATTCTTCAACCCCTTCTTTCATGGAAATGGAATTGACGATGCCCTTCCCCTGCAGGTTCTTTAATCCTTTTTCAAGGACTGACCATTTGGACGAATCCACCATGACAGGCACTTTTGCAATATCTGGTTCAGAGGCGATCATTCGTAAAAAGGTTTCCATGGCTTTCTCCGAGTCCAGTAATCCTTCGTCCATATTTACATCAATTACCTGGGCCCCATTCTCGATCTGCTGCCTAGCCACCGACAGGGCTTCCTCGTAATTATCTTCCTTAATCAGGCGTCGGAAGCGGGTCGAACCAGTAACGTTGGTCCGCTCGCCCACATTTACGAAATTGCTGTCGGGGCGTATGGTGACCGGTTCCAGACCGCTTAATTTGGTCAAGGAATCCAATTTGGGGATTTTTCTTGGTTCTACGCCCGCCACTGCTTCAGCAATGGCTTTGATATGATCTGGCGTGGTACCGCAACAGCCACCTACAAGGTTCACCAGCCCGCTTTCGGCAAATTCTTTAATAATGACTGCCATGGCTTCAGGCGTTTCGTCATATTCCCCAAACTCATTGGGCAGGCCTGCATTAGGATAAACAAATGCATAAGTGTCGGCGGCGGTGGAAAGCTCGTCCAGCCAGGGACGGATCTGCTCTGCTCCCAGGGCACAATTTAGTCCTACTGCGGTCAAGTTTGCATGGCGAATGGAATGCCAAAAAGCCTCCACCGTTTGTCCGGAAAGAGTCCGGCCGCTGGCATCAGTGATGGTGCCCGATACAAGAACCGGTATATCCCGGTTTTGTTTTTCCAGCAATTCACGAACGGCATACAAGGCGGCTTTGCAGTTCAGGGTATCAAAAACCGTTTCAATCAGAAAAAGATCCACGCCTCCTTCCGAAAGCCCTCTCGCTTGGTCGTAATAGGCATCTTTGAGCTCGTCAAAATTTATATTCCGAAAACCTGGGTCATTAACACTGGGGCTCAATGAAGCAGTTCGGTTTGTGGGTCCCAATGCGCCGGCGACAAACCGAGGTTTATCAGAAAATAATGCTGCAGTTGATTTGGCGATCTTGGCTGCTTCCAGATTGATTTCATAGGCCAGTTTTTCCGTATTATAATCCTGCTGAGAAATGGCATTGGCATTAAAGGTATTGGTTTCCACAATGTCCGCCCCAGCATCGAAATAGGCTTTATGGATCTCCCCCACTACATCAGGACGAGTCAGGCAGAGCAGATCGTTATTCCCTTTAAGATCGCTGGTATGATCTTTAAACCGTTCTCCTCGAAAATCTTCTTCTGTAAGGTTGTACGATTGAACCATGGTTCCCATTGCTCCATCGATAACAAAAATTTTATCTTTGAATATGTCTTTTATCCTGCTCATAATAAAAAACCCCGTTGCTATTCGGGGCTTATGACCTTTTTAGCAACGTTATTTCCTGTCGCGGCAATATGGTGCAAATCACGACTAATTAATATTAATTTTCTAAATATTAAACTGTAATCTTGAGTTTTCAAACAAATAAGTGATGGAAATAATAACACTTGCGGAGCGCTAGAATATAAGGTAGTTTTTCTTTTAAGTGATAGTTTCTAGGGGATTTTGAACAAAAAAGAAAAAATTTTTAACACAATTACAAATATTTAACAAAGTTTTTATCAGCGGGATAAAGCCCGTTCCTTCCTACTAGAATCCCATCACCTTAAAGATAAAGATAGCTGGTCCGTCTTTAGAGACGGACAGACGACGCTGTGCAGATATTAATTATCTGTAGGCAATAAATGCATAAAGGTGAAAATATGAAAAAAGAAATCTATATCAATGAAAGTATGGGTGAAACCCGTATTGCTATTCTTGAGGATAGCCAATTGGTTGAGGTATACATTGAAAGACAAGATAAACATCGGATGGTGGGAAATGTTTACAAAGGAGTGGTGGAAAATGTACTACCAGGAATGCAGGCAGCATTTGTAGATATTGGTTATGATATCAATGCGTTTCTTCCGTTTACGGAAATCCAAAATAACAAATATCTTGATGAAGCAGATTCCGATGAAAATAATAATAAAAATAATCGCAATACTGGATCGATTAAAGTAGATCTTCAAACAGGACAGGAAATATTTGTCCAGGTAATAAAAGAACCGTTTGCGGGTAAAGGTCCAAGGGTTACCACCGAAGTAGCAATACCTGGCCGATTATTGGTATTGGTCCCCAACGCAAAATACATTGGTATTTCAAAAAAGATGTGGGATAAGTATGAACGGAGGCGGTTGAAAAAAATTGCGAATTCTTTAAAAGAAGATAATTTTGGACTGATTATAAGGACTGTAGCTGAGGGAAAATCAGAAGAACAATTGACCAATGATTACAAAGCATTATTAAAGAAATGGCAGAGGATGGAAAGCAAGACAAAACGGGCAAAAGCGCCTTGTATTGTTTACGAAGACCTAGAAACAGCTTCCAGCGTAATCCGTGATTTGTTCAGTCCAGATGTGGAAAAAATAGTTATTGATTCAAAAAAATTGTATCGCAAGACACAAACCTACCTGGAGGAAGTTTCTCCTAACATGGCATCCAGATTAGACTATTACAAATTAAAAACTCCAGTTTTTGAGGGTATGGGAATTGAAGATGAGATTGCCAAGTTGTTGCGGCCTAAAGTTTGGTTAAAGAGCGGTGCATATCTAATTATTGAAAAAACAGAAGCCATGGTTGTTGTGGATGTGAATAGCGGCCGGTTCGTAGGTAAAAAAGGACATGAAGAAAACTCTCTTAAAATTAACTTGGAGGCAGCGCGGGAAGTAGGTCGGCAATTACGTCTGCGTGACCTCTCAGGATTGATCGTAATTGATTTCATTGATATGCGCGAAGTGGATAACCAGAATAAGGTATATTATGAATTGCGTAAAGAATTGAAAAAAGACCGTGCAAAGGTGGCTGTATCACCTATAAGCGAATTTGGACTGCTGGAAATGACCCGTCAACGCATTCGGCTAAGTTTGCTTGACTCAATGAGTGATGAATGTCCTACATGCCATGGTGCCGGTAAAATTATTTCTCTTGAAACACTTATCACGAGAATCGACCACTGGCTACGCAGATATAAAAGTAAATTCAGTGATTTACGATTACGCCTGGATCTACACCCCGAAAATGCAGAATTTTTAGACACCAATAAGAAAAAAGTATTACGTGGTCTTATGTGGCAAAACTTTGTACATATTTCTATTGCAGCTGATACCTCTATAAAAAGAGATCAATATCGGTTTTATCGAGCAAAAGATGGTAAAGATGTTACTAATAAGGTTGATATTGTATAGAAAACCTCCTGCACGTAACTTCGCGGGCTTTTAAGGTAAGCTATGTACGCAATAGTAGAAATATCAGGAAAACAATACCGTGTATCTAAAGGTGATACCATAAAAGTATCATCTCAAGATTGGAAAATTGGGGATCAAGTAAAACTTGATCAAGTATTACTAACGGATACTGGGAAAAATGTAACAGTTGGCACCCCCACAGTTGCTGGCGCTTCTGTGACTATAGAAATACTGGAACATAACCGCGATAAAAAGCTGCTCATTTATAAAAAGAAACGTCGTAAAGGGTACCAAAGAAAAAATGGACATCGGCAAGGATATACTTTATTAAAGATAAATAACCTTCAAGCGACTGGTACAAAAAAAGTAAAGAAAAAAGATTCTTCTAAAGATACTGAAACGTCAACTCCAAAGAAAAAGGAAACAGAATAATGGCACATAAAAAAGGTGTTGGCAGTAGCAGAAATGGACGAGATTCCAATGCAAAGAGGCTAGGTATCAAAGTAACAGATGGACAATCAATTTTGGCCGGTGGCATCATTCTCCGCCAACGCGGCACGAAAACACATCCCGGCTTGAATGTAAAGCGCGCTGGTGATGATACGTTATTTGCCACAGCAAATGGCGTAGTAAAATTCAGTCAAAAGGGAAAAACAAGAAAAATTGTCAACGTTTTACTTGCTGAATAATCAGAATATCTAATCCATCCTTTTATAACCCCACCTCGTGGGGTTTTTCATATCAGAAAATAGTTATCATATTGTAAGTTCATTGCACGATAATGATCCACTAATGGAGGTATAGATGTCTAGGAAAACAATCGCATTAATTGGCGGTGGTCAAATTGGCGGAAACCTGGCCTTATTAGCTGCACAGAAAGAACTGGGTGACATTATCATTTTTGATATTCCAAAGGCAGAAGGCATGGTTAAAGGGAAAGCGCTTGATCTCATGCAACTTCGTCCCCATGATGGCTACGACGCCAATATTACCGGCACCTCAAATTGGAAAAATGTTAAAGATGCTGATGTCTTCATTATTACTGCCGGGATTCCCAGAAAACCAGGCATGGACCGTGAAGATCTGTTGGGAATCAATTTAGGCATCATGAAAGATGTAGCTCAGAACATCAAGGAACAGGCTCCCCGCTCTTTTGTAATTGTGATCTCAAACCCTCTTGATGCGATGGTCTACGCTTTTCATAAAGTTTCAGGATTCCCTAAAAACCAAGTAGTGGGTATGGCTGGGGCTCTGGATAGTACGCGGTTCAGGACTTTCATCGCTATGGAGACAGGTTACTCCGTTCAAGATGTCACATGCATGGTTCTTGGCGGTCATGGTGATACGATGGTACCTATAACACGTTTAGCAACCATTGGTGGTGTTCCTGTTGCAGACTTGATTCCTGCAGAACGTCTATCTGAAATTGAAGAAAGAACAAGATTTGCCGGCAGTGAGATTGTTAAGTTGTTTGGCAATGGATCTGCTTACTATGCCCCAGCGCAATCTGCTATCGAGATGGCTGAATCGTATATAAAGGACAAAAAAAGAGTTATTCCGTGCGCATCTCTGTGCCAGGGTGAGTTTGGTGTTGACGGTTATTTTATTGGCGTGCCCACCGTTATTGGTTCAGGTGGTGTAGAACGTATACTCGAGTTTGAACTCCAAGACCATGAAAAAGAAGCTCTGCACGACACGCTAGCTGCTGTACAAAAGATAGTGTCTGAAACGGGTCTTTAGGTCTTATCGCTGTTAGTTGGCACATCAATATATACAATATCATCCTGTAGTTTTACAGGATATGACCTCACCTTAATTGTAGGATTTGCAATTGCGCATTCTGTGCGAGTATCAAATTCCCACAAGTGAAAATTACACTGAATCACATCTTCTGAAATATTACCATCAGCAAGCGATCCGCCCCTATGGGGACAGCGGTTATCCCAAGCAAGAATCTTACCCCTTATGTTAAATAATGCGATAGGTTGATCATCCACCATGATCAACTTACTTCCACAATCAGGAATATCACTTATTTTAGCCACCTGTTTCACAATAAAACCAATATCTCATTATTATTTTAAGCAGTGAATCGTATTTAAGGTATTTTTCCCGAATTCAATTACCTACTTAGCCATTTTCAAGACTTGTTCCACCAATTTCTGGATGCCCTCCGCTGCTTCTTTTATGGAATTGGCCTCCATATAGGCAGGGGTTGAAACAACTTTTTTATCCTCATCTATTATAATCTCTTCTACAGAGCAAGTAATATGCTTTGCTCCCATAGTATTAATATCACTGGCAGTTTGATCATCAAAACCAATGGTTAATTCAGTTTTCTCGCCAAGTATTTGAGCCATCATAGCTGGTGCAATACAAATTACGCCTATGGGTTTGCCATCATTGTGAATTTCCTTTGATAGCCTTTGTACATCCGGGTTTATTGAACACTCAGCACCTGCCATTGCATAATCAGATAAATTCTTTGCTACACCAAACCCTCCCGGGAAAATCAATGCATCAAGATCATCTGATGTAATTTCTGCAATATCTTTAACATTACCTCGTGCAATGCGCGCAGATTCTACCAATACGTTTCTGGAATCATCCATTTCGTCACCAGTGGCATGATTGATAACATGTAATTGATCAATATTAGGTGCCATTAACACCATATCTGCACCTGCTTTATCAAGCTCTAACATAGTAATAACTGCTTCGTGAATTTCTGAACCATCATTTACACCGCACCCTGAGAGAACTACTCCAACTTTAGACATAATACCTCCTTACCTATTGGCATTTATATTTCTTGACAATCCTGAATACTTTGTTCTTTTTACAGCACTGCCTTTGAATAATTTACGAAAACCTTCTTCATCAATTCTTTCCCAATCTTCATTCGTCCAAGATAATATCTCCTTTTTTGGATAAAAATAATTTTGAGTAGTAACTTGAGAAAATTTTTCGTTCCAGGGACAAACTTCCTGGCATATATCACAGCCATAAATCCAATGATGTAATTCTGAATGATTATCGGAGAAATCTCCCCGATGCTCAATTGTTAAATAGGAAATGCATTTTTCTGCGTAGATCTCATACTCTCCCAGTGCCTGCGTTGGGCAAGCATCGATACATGCAGTACACGAACCACATAGATCTTCACTGAATAGTTCATCATAATCCAACTCAATATCTACAAGCAATTCTCCAAGGAACAACCAACTACCATAATCTCTTGTGATTAGATTGGTGTGTTTGCCCTGCCAACCTAACCCTGCGCGCTGTGCCCAGACCTTATCCATAACTGGTGAAGTATCAACACAAGCAATTCCGTTTAGGCCTGGCATTTCTATTTTCAGCCAGCTTAATAATTTATATAACTTTGATTTCAATACATCATGATAGTCCTCGCCCCAAGCATAATTACTGAATTTATTGTCCGAGTTTAATTCACTCTGTCCATGACCAGAATAATAATTCATACCCAATGAGATAACTGATTTTACATCCGGGAAATAGGTATAGATATCTCCTCGCTCATGCTTCCGCTCCGCCAACCATAGCATTGTTCCATGGTGCCCTAGTGATAACCATGTTTCCAAATTTTCTTTTTCTTTAGGGGTGGATACTGCTCTGGTTATACCTACTTTATGAAATCCAAGATCGTGCGCCTTTGCCTTAATACAATTTGCTAAGGATTCTGACATAACTAAATGTAGTATAAAAGATAGTGATTACGAAAGCAGACGTTCGGCCCACAAAATGCCGATGATCGTTTTTACATCGGTGATTTCTCCATTCCAAACCATTTGAACTGCAACATTCAAATCTGTGGGTAAAAGTTCAACAAATTCATCATGGTCGGTATTCTTTGCGCTTTTGGTCAAGTTCTCAGCGAGGTAAATCCACATTACTTCGCTGGCAAAACCAATTGCTGGATGGATTTTACAGATAAAGGTCAATTTACCAGCTGTATATCCAATTTCTTCTTCCAACTCCCTGCTTGCACACTTTTCTGGATCTTCTCCTGAATCTAGTTTCCCTGCCGGGAGTTCAATCATTTCAGATTGCACCGGATAACGGTACTGCTTTATTAGTGCAATTTTACCATCTGACATAATAGGTATGATACACGCTGCGCCTGGATGTTTGATCCATTCTCTGGTAGATGTATTCCCATTGGGTAGTGTTACTATATCTTTTCTGATATCCAGGAAACTACCTTTATAAATAATTTCTGAAGATATTTTGGATTCTTTTAAATCGGCCATTTTTTAATTACTATTATATTTAAACAGTGTAAGTATCGAATAGTCAGCGATATTCTGACAATAATTGTTCGGCAAGTTCAATCTGTTCCCAATCTCTTACAGTCTCCTCCGTTGAAGGCTGCATATTCGCAACCTCTTTCAACATGTCAATTGCGCGGTTCTTTTGACCATCTTTATACAGTGCTTGAGCTAAATATACCTTTTGATTCGGGGTCGCCTCACCAATATTTAGTGCTTTAGTTAGATACTTGATGGCATCACTATTATCTGGCCATGACAGAAAAAATGGAATATAGGGAGATTTGAAATGAACTGCCCCGAGCATGAAATATCCACCACCATTTTCATATTCAGGATCAAGTGAAATAATTATTTCAGAGTGCTCCTTCATAAGGTCCGCTACACCTTTACGAGCTGCAGTTATTATTCCATAAACCTCGGACCAACTGCCAAGATTTACTAAATACCAATACCGAAACGGCGCTGAATCAGGATATTTTTTGATATAGTTTTCACCTAATTCTTTACCTTTACTGAAATCGGCTTTTTGTTTTTCTTTGTTCTTGTGAACATACTTGCCACGAAAATAATAAGATTTAAGCAGATATAGCTCAGCATCCGTTTCAGTAGCGGAGTTTTTCAGCGCATACTGAAAATGACTGATTGCATTGGTAATCGGTTCAGGTTTAGCCGAACTCTTAACGCTGCCCTCAAGACGCTGATTAAATAAAGCAATTCCCTTTTCTAGTTCATTTTGGCTGCATATGCCGTACGCAACCATGAAACACAACAAAACACACCTGGAAAACATTGATGAAGTGCTTTAAAAATATTCGATATAGGTAATTTTCAATTCCCTATTGAAGTAGTCTACTTTATCTTTATCAAATAATAGGTTATTAAAATCCAATTCAATATGTAGATGATCGACAAATGTCCACCGCACGGCCGCATTAAGATACCCCCCATTATTAATCGCCAGGTTTTTACTTTGCATATCATTTTCATTCAGAGCAGCATTCCATTCTATTAGTACAGATAGTTCTGGGTTGAATTCAAGATCCAATCCAAAAAATAGATTGGGGTCCTCATCACCATCTGCTATTTCAAGAAAATTATAACTCATCCCAGCATGTAATCCAGCATTGCCCAATGGTGTCTGCCAGTTCTTGCTGGCAGATGTATAAAATCCATAGGCTTTTGTATCATATCGTTTCAAGGAATCGGCATCATTGTATCCACCAAAACCCTGTGTATTAATCCCCAGGGCAACACCTGGCATCGATGTTGTCTCATCGATCAAGCGATATTTAAGGTTTGCTTCCGGTCGCGGGTACCAACGCAAACTGTCATCGCCAATAAGATTGGAGGCTCCGTATGATAATCCAAACTGAAACCGGTCAGTAATGCCCGCTTGCAGTGCAGTAGACATTCCGCCACCTTTTTGGATACGCATTTCCATGGCAAAACTTCCTCTTACAAGGGTTCCAGCTGTAGGTATAGTTACTAGTGTGGTCGGCGGCGGGTAGGATGTGCCCTGACCAAAAATGGTTGATAGAATAAATAAACTCACGGTCAGTGCTTGAATAGTTTGGCTTTTATTCATGGTATATGGTCGGATTTATCCATCCAGTGATGGTACAATTTACTTCCCAAATTTTTGGAAAAGCAATATCAGGGGTAGATTATTTCACCATAACGGGAAACAACGGAAGCAACACGGTCTAGGGAGATTGACAATATATCCTGACCATTGGGTTCTCTAAATTTCACATTCTTTTCATTCACACTGATAAAGTCTATATCAAACCGATCTTCATTATTAGTAACAAGTTGATCCCATAGAGTAACTGGAATAAATGCCGGATTCGGCGCTAACATTCTGCTGGATCGTAACTCTTCAATAATTAGACCTGCTTCACTTAGCATATTCCCCGTTCGCGGGGGTGGCTTTTTATACAGTTCATCCGCCGGTGCCTGCTGTAGCGCCTGATGGCTTATCAAATTACCAGTGCGGTCATATTCCCAAATTTGTTTTACTTGCGCCATAATATCGTATTGGTATTTAAAACGGCGTACAATTTTTTTTTCCGGTTCCTTTATCCAGATTTCACTAGTTAAAAAACCTAGATGATCATAAGCAAATGAAATAGATCCATAATGACGATTATCTACTGTAAAAAAGTTTATCTGTTCAATCTGGTTCCCAGCTGACATCTGGAATTCTGAGCGCTGATCAAGATAGGGTATATTTACATTGTCACTATAAAAATATTTACGAAATTCGATGCCCCATGGTTCTGAACTGCCATAAGTAATCACTTTGTCTGGTTTATTATTTTTTTTAAGAATAGCACGACTCAATAATTTACCTTCCTTGTCATAGGAAAATATTTCTCGCTTGTCGGGCTGACTCTGTTCATTGATCCACTCTTTAAGAATCGGTTGTCTAGTTTCATTATAAGAAACGCGTATATGTTTTACCCCTCTCCTATCGCTCGCCAGCATGGGTTTATCCCCAAGAAAATCGCGATCATTGTTAAAATATTTAATAAATGCTGTTGCTTCCTGGGACAACAATAATCCTATCAGAAAAATAAAGTAAATACCTAATCTAATCATTGTATGGGTTGTAAATCTTCATCCAGCTTATTTGATAAACGGTAACGCAATATTCGACTTGTTGGTGTATCACATATATAGATAACACCCCGCTTATCTACGGTTACGGCCTGCGGACTAGTTAAAAATCCCTTCATCTCTTTCACAATAAATGTATCTACTTCGACATCCACATTCCCGTGCGTAACCCACATTGTAGTATCGACAGTCACTTCTTCTACACCCGCTTTTTTAAAGAACTGTCCATTGGAATCAAACACCTGTATTTCCTGTCCGTCAGTATTGGCAACATAAATATTCTGGTTCAAATCTACAGCCACATCTGCCGGGGTACCGAATCGGAAGAGATCCATGATTTCATTAGTACCCTCTTGAAAAACTGATTGATAAACTGTATATGCGCCAGTTACAACAGGCCTAACTTTATGAACCGCAAAAAAATCACCTCCCTGAGAATAATACAGATTACCAGCATAATCCACATCTATACCCAGTGGATCGTTTACGGTACCAGCACCCGTACCCTCTGCTGTTACAGTCTGCCCAAAAGTTCCAGAATGTACCCAAACCAATTCTCCATTTGATAACTGTATGTATTGAGATCGTTCTAGGAGAATTTTAATGATCCGATTATGATGATAATCCTGCGCATAAATATAATCATCACTATCCAGCGTAGCGGTAATACCTGAAAAGCTATTGTTCTCGCTCTCATAATATAAATCAGCAAATGTATTACGCTCCCAAGATCCCTCAAAAAACACATGCGGGCCTAAGATTGAATCGATCACTGTCGGTTCATTCGACCACTCAACACTAGTCATTGCCCAATCAGGATGATTCAATATTTCGAACCACTGAGGATTCTGATGACCTAACCTGATTGTGTCTCCTGTTGCTGTATATGAAAAAATGGCGGCGGCAGCGAAGGATTCAATGCCCACATCATTCCAATAATGATTCCAGCGATATATTCGATCACTGCCATCGATAAAATAGACATTCATTTTTTGATCCACATCTACATCAATTGGGCTTAATGCAGTATCGCCAATAATCTCAAAGTTCTTCAAATCATCATAACCACTAAGCACATTTCCACTTTGATCTAAAACGAATATGCGATTGGCGGCAGAATCTGCGACAAAAATGTGTCCATCTGGTGCAATAGAAATTTCAATGGGTGCAGCAAAGCCGTAGGTTTCATCCCATACGGGATTAACTAATAAATATGTGGTATCCCCTGCCGCAAATTCAGTATTTGTGTTAATTGCAGTTGGCAAAGTCATCTTTTCGACACAGCCTAACATCAGTAGGAAAATAGTTAAATATAGAATACGCAATTTCATTTTAGAGAAATTCCTAACGTAAATCGTATCGGATCAGTAAGATGAATGAAATTGGAATAGGCATAATCAACATTAAGGATTACTGGTCCGGCAGGTATATTTAACCCTGTACCAACGGAATAATTCTGTTCTATTTTATTTATGCGGTATCCCGCGCGAATATGTAACATCTCAATGAAGGTATATTCCAATCCGGCAGCAATATTTTCTGCATTGTCTACGGGGTGGTTCAGTTGCAGAGCTAATATCAATACCTGCCCCGGTTTATCGATCACATCCATAGCCGCACCAACACGAAAAATGGATGGTGGAGAAAACTCCTGGAATTCTGTTCGGGAAATTATTTCTTCACCCGTTTCTGAATCCAAATACTTCTTTTCAAATGTACCGGCTGGTTTGGCCTGACTGCCAAAATGAGATAGAGATGCCGAAAAACGCAGTGACCGGTATCCGGTCCAATAAAAAGTCCCCATATCCATCATCGGTGTACTTAGCTTATGTCCAGCTAAATCTTCCTGAACATGTTTGATTGTAATCCCGAAACTAAAGCGATCAGTCATTCTAGCGCCATAAGTAAGCCCAATAAACCGATCCTGATAAGTGAAATAATTTCCTGTACCGTGGGGTAAATACTCTGTGGTTTCCATCATTGGTGCCATATGTAAAATTCCCGCACTGAAACCGATACTATGGCGCCCTGATAATTTTTGAGTAAGAGCAAAATAGTCATAGTTAATATCAGCTGGCCATTTGATCCGCGAGGCGGAGAACTTTGTGCCAGAGAATTGGGCAATCACGCCTGGATTATAGTATATTGATGCAGCATCCTGCTGCAACGCAACCACTGCTTCACCCATGCCCTCTGCACGTGCACTAACACCGATCTTTAAAAAAGTAAATATAGACGTACCCGCCCTTTGGCCTCCAAGAATGGGGAAAAAGTTCTGACCAAGTATCGACCCAGTCAGAAAAACCAAAAATACCGTGTATCTATACAAGTATAACATTAAAAGAAAAACTGCATGCCTAATTCAATTGTTCGTGGACGGCGAAAGCGTGATGGATCATAATTTGGATTGGGACTATTGATCATGCTATAGGGTAATATGACTCCTGGACCATAACCCAAACCTGTAAATGAATTAATCCTACGTGGGATCATTTCATCAAGTAAATTTTCAATCTCGAAAAATAATTTCATTTTCACAGTATTAATTTGAAATGTTTTAAATAGTTTCACATCAATCGTGCTGGTACCATTCAAGTCATCGAGACCCAGCATGCGGAACAGTTTTGGTGTGTAATTACTCAGGTAAGCATAGGGTTTATTATCTTCCCGAGTACCGATATAATATTCTTGGCCATTCACTTCAATGATTCCATCTGGATATTCCCTGGTACCAGGAATTGATCTCGTATAACGACGATTTGAACCCAGTTCAATTCTAAGTGAAAAACCCCAATTTGAAGGGTGGTTATAATAGAGATTACTGAAAAATTGCAGCGGTCTATCCCAACTCATATAATTTTCACCCAATGGTTTTTCTTGTAGTTCGCCAGCCTGGACCAGGAGATTATCCAGCGGTGTTGAACTTTTACCTGTTATGATGGAATAATTAAAATTGACATCAGCAAACCAGTTTTTCAGGACACGACTTTTCAATATGATCTCCACACCTCTGGCCCTAGCGTAGTCCGCGTTGAAATACATATTGAAGCGCAGGTGTGCATATTTAGGGTTCGAGGGTGAAATTGTCTGGGACGTTTCATAATCAAACATATCTTTCCAATAGGCTTTCATTTCCAGTACCTGATCCTCACTGAAACGGTGTTTTATACCCAATTCATATTGCACAGTTGTCTTGGGGTTGAGGTTTGGATTACCAAAAACCTGATAGGTGGATTGGGATGTAGATTGCAGTTTGGCGTATACATACTGAAAAGTGGGTAATTGTGAAAAATGGCCATAGTAGAAATACAATACATCATTATCAGTTACCGGATGTGATATACCAAATCGCGGACTGAAACGCCCTTTCACTCTGTAACCAAAAAGATTAAATGTTTCTTTGTGAAATTTTTCGCGGGCAGCGTCGGTAATAATGACTGTGTTGGGGTCATTTATCGCATCTTCAACATATTTGCCAGGAAACCAATAATCATACCGCATACCCAGATTAACGGTCATGCCTTCAAAAGTGATACGGTCTTGGAAATATAATGCACCAAACAATGTGTTAGCTTTATAGGCATCATAATTCGCACCGAAACCAGTGCTACCGATCCAAGGTTCATCAATATCCAGCACCTGGATCCTAGTAAGTGTATTTTCAATCCCTGCCTTGATTTTATGCCTTGTCTGTGTGCGATAAGTCCAGTCAGCATCCAAACGGTAGTTATCACTGATTAGGTCATACCATTCCGGAGCGAAACCAGTATCATAAAATTCATCACCATAGGTCACCAGTATATTCCCATCGCGGTCTGTAACTGTATAGTTTATTGGTTCCAGATCCAGCCGTTCCTTGTATTCGGACCAGTGCAGATCCTGCACAGTGCTGTGCTCAATTGTAATAAACCGACCCATAGTCACTTCATAAAAAGATTGGGTATTCAATGTATGGGTCCAATTAATATTTATTAACCGGGTTTCACGGGTGACCGTATTATAATTATCCAGAATCTGGATGTAACTGTACGGGAAATACGTAGATGAGAAAGCTCTGGGCATGAAAAATCCCTGATTAATATTCAATGATAGATCATAAGATAAGCTAAGTTTTCTTTTGGCAGAAATATTCCATGTCAGCTTGTAAAGTACATGCCAGTCATTGTTCGATCGCGGTGCCAGAGACTGCAGGAACTGATCGGCTGATTCTTCACTCAACCCTAGTGGTGGTGTCCAATTACGGTGCGGATAAAGTGTACCTGCAACAGGAAGATTGCCATCATAAACCTTACCGTATCCATTAAAAAACATGGAAAATTTTCCTGGTAAATCAGTGCCCAGAACTTTTGGCAGTAATTCTAAAAAGGGATCAGGCCCGCCAAGATTAAATTCAATTCTATCTGTATTATAGTGCGCCAACATATCTTTTGTCATACCCCAATTATCACTGACATATTTGAATGCGCCTTCGAAATTATCTCGTCCTTCCTTCAAGGTAATATTCACCACACCTGACATGGCCTGACCATATTCCGCATTGTAGCCACCGGTAACAATCTCAAGGTCCTGGATTGCATCCGCATTAATGAACAGGTTACCGGAATACCCTGATAAAGGGTCCTTAATGGATAGTCCGTCAACCAAAAAAAGACTTTCATCAATACGTCCACCGCGGATATGAATCTCATTATCTTGTTTGGTAACTCCGATCTGTTCCGCAAGAATGTCTTCCACACTGCTGACAACCTTGTTCGCTATCTCAGCACTGCTGACTCGGGTCATGGATGACGTTTCATTCACGTCAAAAAGGGGTTTTTTACCCATCACCACCACTTCCTCGCCAATCGTCAGGACAGTTTCTTCCATAATGAAATCCAGGGTAATGGATTGGGCTGGTTCCAATCTGATCCCCGTTTGCAAGACCACTTTATAACCAATGATCGAAGCTTCAATATCATATATCCCAGAGTTTATTTGTGGAATGTTGTAATATCCATCTGCGTCAGATGCAGCACCATAATATGTACCTTTCACAATAATATTCACTCCAGCAAGACCTGCATCGGTCTCGCTGCTGGTAATGCGACCAGATAGTTTACCATTCCCCTGACCTGTAAGAATTGCAGCCCAAAAAAGGACAAATAACACCCTGATCATTGAAATGCTACTTTCAATAAATAACTGATGAATTTCCCCCCCGAGCCATTCCCTTCTAATAATGGCTGGCTGCCATTATGCATGGGAATCGACATAAGTACAACTTTTCCAGACAGCTGTGTTGGCGAAACCTGAAACTGACCTATTGAACAAACAGTAGGTGTCCCTGTCCATTCATCACCATCACCTGGCTCAGCTAAATTGTAGAGAGTTTGCATCATCGCAAATTGATCTGCATCGGGTACAAATCCTTTTACCCGAACCGCGATCAAATTTGAGATAATAAGATCTAAATCTGTTGAAACTTGGGAATCGAGCGAACGACCAGCAAAAATCCGACCCATCGGATTTAAAACAAATGATGAATCCAATGGAAAGAACACAAATGTGGAATCTTTCAATTCAGCTACATTTAATAATATATTTCCACCAGAGGCTATAAAATTAGATATGTTCGCACTTGCATCCAGGTATGTTTCTATACCTGTATAGGCAGAATACCAAATAACATGGTTAAAATAATCAAGCGTGGCCGAAATATCAGTACTGGAATACGGCAATTCCCTGCCGACTTCCCAAACGGAATAATTTCCCGGGCCCAAAACTGTATCCAAAATACTTCGATACCATTGCTGGGCGTTATTCTGGCTATCTTGAACAAAATCATCGATTAATAGTACATCACCTTGAACAGGAATTACTTTCCAGTAATCTGGTTCATTTTGGTTTTCTGTATCTGGGAATTGGACAATTTCACTCTCTGCTCCAGCTATGTCCCTTGCTTTAAGGTAAAGTGTGTGATACCCTAATTCCAGGCCTGTCAGGGTTATACTTGAATAGGCAGCTGCTGATAATTGTGTCCAACAAGTTGTACACGTATCATCCAAAGCATAGTAAACATCAGTGATTGTTTCTACACCATCCTGGTCTAACACATCCCAAACAAACGTTCGTGTTGGAAAAGTAAAACTAGTATCACCGCCAATATCAGCTACAAATGGATTACTGCGAAATCGAAAATTAATACTGGGTTTTGAATTACGTATCGGCAGAACAATTTTCGCTGGTGTTAGATCAACCAAACTATCGTTATCAAGAGCCTTGATTTCAAATGTGAACACATCCAAATCTGACCGTATTGGTACATAAAAAAGTCCTGCCTCAGTAGTGGTAAATGACCATGCAGAATCCACATTCCATTTATAATAATAGCCTACTACATCACCATCAGCATCTTCCCCCCACCAATGAAGTTGCTGCTTGCTGGTAGTTATGGTCGTGAATGCTTGCGTCAAGGTATCCCAAACCATGCCAGGTTCTGGTGTTTCATTAATAGCATAGACTGGTTCGCCGGTTATTGAATCAATAGCAGCAAATACAGTATCTGAAGCTATCAAGGATAAATATGTTTCAGGGGCGCGGGGATCAATTGGATTTGATAGATCCTCGTATTCCCACAATGTGCAGGAAAAAATTAATAAAACACTGCTGATCAGGTATAATCTGTTCACAAAATAAAAAGGCAGGGGTTACGAGAACCCCTGCCTTAAACGCGAATTAACGCACCAGAATCATCTTCTTGTGATCAATAAATTCACCAGCCTTAATCCGGTATAAGTATGGGCCAGAACTTACTGGCTGGCGACTATCATTCATGCCATCCCAATTGATCACATACATGCCCGGATTATAATTATCATTCACCAGCGTGCGGACCTTACGACCCAGCATATCATAAATAATCAGTCGTACATTTTCTTGCTTACCAACCTCAAACCGGATTCGGGTTTCAGGGTTAAAAGGATTGGGATAATTATTATACAATGCAAACCGCCGCGGCAGAGATTCAAAATTCTCATCCACGCCCAATTGTCCAAGATCCGCTAAATCCCGTACCTGAATCTTGTAGGTTCCAAAACTGAAATTGAAAATACCGGTTACCTGACTAAGGGTAGTACCTTCTTCAAGTGTACTCATGTAATTGTCTGCTACTATAGTAGCCATATCATCGTCAATTAGACATTCTACACCTGAATCATCTATAATACCCCAATCATATGCATTCATAGCTGAGATAGTCACACCTGATACTGTTACCAGGCAGCCTTCATAGGATTCAACTTCTTCTGCATCCTGGCCCAGATCAGCTGTACTGACGCTCATAGATGCCATACTGTTTCCAGCACTGTTTACAGTCACTGCAGATACATTGATAAGCTTTGTATTACCATCATACTTAAAGTGCCATTCCGGATCAAATTCTTCTACCGTTCCAGACACTGTCACTTCATCGCCGCGACTAAGCATGGAATCATCCCAGCCATCGAAAACAACACCACTCCATTGTGCACTTGCACTTTGAAATGCATAAGCTGCATAACCACTATTGTATTGGGCAGTATCAGCAGTAACTATACCGGTGACTGTCACATCACAGCCATTATAGGGTGATTCACCGTTCGGCCAGGGAGAATGCTGGACATTATTTATTGTCAATGCACTGCTTGATGTATCATATCCAAGATAATTTCCATTATCAGTGTCTGGGAATTCAGACCATTTGATTTCAGATTGATCCGCTCCATCATCGGCAGCTTTAACAAAATATTCAATGAATGCACCATCTGTTCCACTGGCCGGGATTGATCCAGACCAGGTATCATCAACAGTATTGCTCATATCAACAATGTTCCAATCTCCGTCATCTACCCTGTAGTAGATATGTGCTTCAGAGATAGTTGAATTGTCTGTAATAACAGCGCTAACTGTTACCACATCATCAACACCTGGTACACATGGGTCACGGGAAACATCCGTAATATTTGGCGGTCCCGCTCCAAATTCAATATCAGCAACATAAAGCGGTTCGATCTTGTAAGCTGTGGAATCAGCATTCGTTCCGTAGTGGTGATACACCCAGCCCCTTATTGAACTTACATAGGAACCAACTGGCGGCCTCCCCACAGCTTCTTGCCAAACAATTATACTATCTGAATCATCATCTACATTCACTTTTCCAGTACCATCATCGATAGACCATTCTCCAAACGGAAGATCACTTTCAACTACGATAGCATCAGTGGCCCGAACCATTACTGTCCCCCATTGTTCTGCTTCAGTGGGCCAGCGCAGATCGCCAGTATTAACATCAGCAGTATCGGGCAAGGCAACACCTACTTCAAGTATATTAACTGGTTCAGTAATAAATAATTCGGTCATATTAGCTGGACCGGTTGAGTATTCATAAACATAGCCAGTCGCTTGAATACTGTCCCCTTCATACAGAACGGGGAATGCTGAACTGTCGGGATCATAGGAAAGGATCGAACTCCAGGGGCCGCCATTCTCATCCTGGAAGATGAACTTGATTCCGGCGCCGGCATAACTCAATCCAGTAGGCATGGTGACAATACCTACAACTGTGACCGTATCACCATACATGTAGGACATATCTGATTCCTCATCTACTCCAGCTTTTATAAGGTCACTGTATAAAACCTGCTGAATTCGTTGTAAACGTACAGGAGTTCCATCTGCTTCCACCACATCGCGGGCTAACCTGGGTTCTAGTTTTGCATCACTATATGTGTACGTCATAACGCCGGCAACTCCAGCCAGCGCTTGTCCATCTTCAGGAAAATAATAATAATCCCAAATATCATCCACACGCATAGCATTGGTTCCATCTGTAACTGACCATTCACCATTACCAAGATCCGCATCATCAACAGTAACATTTTCTACTTTTACCAAGCACCCTTCATATGCTTCTGCATCAGATCCTCCAGTCATAATCTGGCCGGTTGTAACAACCGCAGGACTGATCATATTAACAGCTGGCCCATGAACAATAACATCAGTTACATCCACAATTTCTGTCAAGCCATAATATTCATCCACTGTTCCGGTAACAGTAACGCTGTCGCCTTCAGCCACAGAATTTGTAATGCCGGTTGATGAAACAAAATCAAAGGTGTCCCAGCCATTATATTCAAAACAGACAACCCCATTCCAGGGCCCTTCGGCATCCTGGACGTAAAGATAACGGTTACTGCTGCTGCCCCAGAACTCTGCCGTAACCACACCACTAATTATCACAGTTTGTCCATCTAATGGACTGGCATCATCCGTCGTTGGATCACTCACAAATTGAATGTCATAGATAGATGTTACAGTTAGTGTTGATACGGTAAAAGCAACTGTATCTGCAACATGAGGGCTCAAGTTTGCATGACTGTTATCCGCCAGCCATACAATCACCGTATGCGAACTTTCAGAAAGTCCTGTCAGGGCAATGTCATCCGTTGTGTACTGCATCACTGTTGTACCTCCATCCACTGTATAATGAACATGACCGTCTCCACCTGAAGTGGCTACAGTAAAATTGGACACTGTAAATGATACGGTTACATCAGTTGAATATAGTGTTGATCCGTTTTCCGGGCTGGTTATAACAAGCGCAGGATCATTTGCCTCAAGGTCAGTATGCGGATGTGAACCAACATAATCCCACGTATCCTGATCCAGTACAATCCACTCAGAATTATCCGCTGTTGTACCCGCAGAAGCCGACCAATCCGTATTACCAATGGTAACGGTGGATTTACGAACCAAAGTATGGTTTTGTGTCCCATTTGTGGTACCGGCTACATCCCAACCTGAGCCGGGATCATTATTGGGGTCACCGATAATATCTATCCAAGTTGTATCTGTTCCAGAAATTGAAATTAATCCCCTGGCATCATCGCCGTTATGATGAACGACACTGGGGTAAGATAAAACTTCATCTGCAACAGCCTGAATAGAAGCATCAGCCTGATCTGTAGTTATCACCCACACATCACCATCAGCAATAGAAGATCCAGACGGAAATGTGTGATAATATTGCCACCCACCCCCGTTTGTTGATTGCGCTATTTGATAATTTGTTAAAGCAACAGAAGCGCCTGTACCATTATATATTTCCAGATATTTGTGGTTGCTACTTCCTTCTGCGTATTCAGAAAAAAACAAGCTATTATCTTGTGGCTCAAGGTCAGTATGCGGATGTGAACCAACATAATCCCACGTATCCTGATCCAGTACAATCCACTCAGAATTATCCGCT
>Ga0207991_1000486_pt1 | contig 26566 bp, 33 predicted proteins | sample ETN07SmetaG_FD_185786 | JGI IMG/M metagenome (GOLD analysis project Ga0207991, IMG submission 185786) | Marine microbial and viral communities from oxygen minimum zone, Eastern Pacific Ocean - ETNP2014F14-07SV275 (SPAdes) (version 2) | ecosystem: Environmental > Aquatic > Marine > Oceanic ...
ATAAAAGCTAAATGTATGGTATTTCTTATTTTGAACCCATTCTGCTAGGCTCACCAATCTTTGTATTTACAAATTGGTCCATTGCTTCTTTTTCTGTAATCTCTCTTAGATTTGATTGAACTTTTTGAACAGATTCTAAGGAATCCGACAATTTTGAAATACAATTCTTTATTTGTTCTACGGAATGTTCTTCGATCTTATTTTTACACTCAAAACAATTTTCTGCCATTATAATTAAAAACAATGTCTTGCTTAATTAATTGTTTGATAGTTGGATTAGTAGTTTTAATCAACATGAAATTAAAAATGGGTAAAATTTGATCCCATAATCAATTTTTTCATAGTTTTTTTATTTTATCAAAATTTAGAAACTAAAAACAAGCCCAGATTACAAAGGAACATGAAAAGAAGGGGGATTTGAACCGAACTGGAATTCATGTTAATCTAGGCATAATTTTGTATGAATAAATTACTGATTGGATCAATTTTTTCATAGTTTTTTTATTTTATCAAAAATTAGAAAGTCATAGTATTGCCATAGGTGAAGCTGGATAGTGATAATCCAAACTAACGCATCTTTTGGGATTATCACTGTAATCTGTGGCTAAAAACACGATCAAAATACTTTGTGCCTAAAATTTTATGATTATTTTAAAAATTGTGTAGCAAATATAGGAAACATTGATAGATTATCTTCATAGGAGTATAGAAAATGGTTACCACTGAAGAAATTGAACATGTTTCAAAATTGATGAAAATAGATGTTGATGATCATAATGAATATTTAGAAAAAGTACAAACAATGATTAATTATTTTGATATTTTAGATTCTGCAGGTGTTGAATCTGAAGAAATATCTATGCCTGAAATTCCAATTGAAGAATTAAGAAAAGATGAATACATACCATTTGGAGAAAAATTAATTGAAAAAATGAATCATTACAAAGGAACCTATGTACACGCACCAAAGATGTCATGATGAATCTAAAAATATCTGCCCTTGAATTTGTTGAAGAAGTAAAAAATGGAAATATTTCTGTTGAAGAATTTATTGGAAAAACACTTGAGCGAATAAATAGTATTGATGATAAACTACACGCATTTTTATCAATTAATGAGGATGCAATTGATCAAGCTAAAAATTTAGATAAGAAAATTAAATCAGGTGAAAATGTTGGTGCTTGTTTTGGAATGCCTATTTCAATTAAAGATAACATGTGCATCAAAAATACTAAAACTACATGTGCATCAAAAATGCTTGAAAATTTTATTGCACCTTACGATGCAACTGTTATTTCAAAATTAAAAAAACAAGATGCCATCTTTATTGGAAAAGTAAACATGGATGAATTTGCAATGGGACTATCTACGGAATTTAGTGCATTTGGTCCAAGTAAAAATCCATGGAATACTGAATATGTTCCAGGAGGTTCATCTGGGGGCAGTGCAGTCTCAGTAAGTTCTTTTGAATGTGTGGCTTCGTTGGGGTCTGATACAGGTGGTTCTGTTAGAAATCCTGCAAGCTTTTGCTCAACAGTTGGATACAAGCCAACTTATGGTTTAATCAGTAGATATGGGTTAATTTCATATGCAAACAGCATTGAACAGATAGGCCCTCTAACTAGAACTGTGAAAGATGCTGCTTTCATGTTAAATCTAATTGCAGGTATTGACCCTAATGATAATACTACTGTAAATAACAATAATGAAGACTATTTGTCAAATATTGACTCTGGCATAGAAGGTAAAAAAATTGGAATAATAACTGAGATGATTGGTGATGGAATTGATCCTGAAGTATTAACTGCTACAAAGGAAGCAATTTCAAAGCTTGAAGGATTGGGAGCTATATGTGAGGAAGTATCTTTAGAGATGGTAAAATATTCAGTTGCAGCATACTATACAATTACCGCAACAGAAGCAGGTAGTAATCTTGCAAGATATGATAATTTAAGATATGGTTATGATTTCTCAGTTGAGGGGTATGAGTTTAATTCATACATTTCAAAAGCAAGAAAAAATTTTGGTCCAGAAGTAATACGAAGAATGATCATTGGTGGATTTGTACCATCTGCAGGTCATGCTGGAAAATATTTTCTAAAAGCAATGAAAGTTAAAAGTAAATTGACTAAAGAAATCAATGAGGCATTTAAGAAATTCGATCTCTTAATTGCACCTACAGTACCTGTACAACCATTTAAAATTGGAGAAAAAATTAATGATCCTGTATCATTATTTTTAATAGATATCAATACAGTAACTGCAAATCTAACTGGAAAACCTGCAATTTCAATTCCATTTAAAATTGTAAATGGTTTACCAATTGGAATCCAATTAGTGGCAAATTCTATGAATGATAAATTACTCTTACAAGCAGCACATGCTTTAGAACAAACTGTTAGTTTACCTGAGGTTCCAATATGACAAAGATTGGTTTAGAGATTCATTGTCAATTAACAAATTTAAAAAGTAAATTATTTTGTTCATGTAAGGCAAACTATAGGGAATTTGAACCAAATCAAAACATATGTCCTATATGTGCCGGAATGCCTGGTAGTTTACCACGATTAAACCAAGAAGCTGTAAAAAAAGCCACTATGATTGCAATGGCTTTGAATTGTTCAACCCCTGAAAAAATAGCATTTTTTAGAAAAAACTACTTTTATCCAGATTTACCAAAAAACTTTCAAATTACACAATTGAATATTTACGGAGATACCAGTGTTGGGGGTTCAGGTTCTATATCTGTCGGAGATAAAAAAATTAGAATTACTAGAATTCAATTAGAAGAAGATCCTGGAAGACTAATTTATGAGGGAAGTTCTTCTAAAAACCAAATTACGTTAGTAGATTATAATCGTGCAGGCACACCATTAGTTGAAATTGTAACTGAACCTGATTTTGAAACTCCAAAAGAAGTACGTGATTTTCTAAATATTTTATCAGATTTACTTAAAAATTTGGGTGTAGCAGATCCTAGTTTAGAAGGAGCAATGAGGGCAGATGCCAATGTGTCAATACACGGAGGAAATAAAGTTGAGATTAAAAATATTGGATCATTTCATGATTTAGAAAAAGCATCTCATTTTGAAATTACAAGACAAGAGAGTTTGCATGATAGAGACATCCCAATAGTTCAAGAAACACGTCATTGGGATGACAAAAGAAAAATTACAGTATCATCACGTTCAAAAGAAGAAGATTTGGATTATCGTTATTTTCTTGAAGGTGATATTCCTTGGGTAAAAATCAATTCTAAAATCCAATCGGAATTAAAATTACAAATGCCTGAAAGTATTAATTCTAAAAAAGAACGATATGTAACAAAATACAACATCCCTATACAAGTTGCAGATGTTTTATCTTCAGATAAATTTTATTCTGATTTATTTGAAGAAGCACATACAGAATCCAACGCAAAAGAAGTTGCAAATATCATTACTACTGAGTTAATGGGATTAGTAGATACAAGAGAAAAACGTGAAACATCAAAACTTACTGCGATTCATTTAAAAGAATTAGCTGATGCAATTCAAACTGGAACTGTATCTAGAAATTCATCTAAAAATGCATTACATGAAATTTTAAAAACAGGTAAAAATGTGTCACAAGTAATTTCAGAATTAGATCTTGGAAATGTTTCTGATGAATCAGAACTTGTAGGAATCATTCAAGAAGTGATTGATGCAGAACCTCAAGCAGTAGAACAAACAAAATCAAATCCTCAAACAATCAATTATTTGGTAGGTAAAGTCATGCAAAAAACAAAAGGAAAAGCGGATCCTACATTAACTTTAGATTTATTAAAAAAACAATTAACTTAAGAATCATGATTCTGTAGTGTATTCAAATGGCTCATTTTTACATTAATAAAATTAAACACATTCCACAAAGACTAACCACATGCATTGATTGTGGGGGATTAGAACTAAAAGATGATGCAGTTTTAGCTACTATGGGACCATCTCAAAGAGATGCAGATTATGTTCCATCTGTCCTGTGTTTATCCTGTGAGACATTGATGATAATTACATCAAATCCAGGAGCAGCAATTGGAGTGAATCATTCTGCAGGAAATCAAGTAACTGTGCGTAATCAATAACATCAACCTCTAAATTTGACATTATTGAAAAATACTTCTATGGTCAAATTAGCCCTAGAAGATATTGAATTTATAAAAATTTTAGCCACATCTGATGCAACTATACTTCAAGTAGGCATGAATGAGGCTACAAAACAAAGACTAGATGATCAAATTGGGACTATTTTACGAGAATATTATCATGAAAATACGACAAATGTTGGAACTGATTGGAGCAAAGAATTTCAAAAAAATGGCATTACTGAAGATGATGTAAAATCTGCAATAGCATGTGCAAGACGTCTTGGAATCGATATTTCATAAATTAAAAGAATCTTTTTACGTTCTTGAGTATTAAAGAAAATTAAACTTGTCAAATTTTGAATTTATTCCAAATGAAGATCAATATCGAGAATCAAACATTTACAAATTTATGAAAAAACATAACATACAATCAATCACTGAATTATCTGATAAATCTAAAAATAATTTAGAATGGTTTTGGGAATCCGTTGATAAAGATATTGGAATAATTTGGGATGTGCCATATACAAAAACATTAGACATGTCAAAAGGTATTGCATGGTCTAAATGGTTTGTAAATGGTAAAACAAATATTTACAAATCATCTGTAGAGAAATTTACAAAACAATCTCCAGAAAAAATTGCATATCACTTCATATCTGAAGATGGATTAGAATCAAAATTATCATATTTTGAATTAAATTCTAAAGTTTCTAAACTTGCAAATGGATTAAAATCATTAGGAGTAAAGAAGGGAGATGTAATTGCAATTTACCTTCCTATGGTAGAAGAAGCAATTATTGCAATACTTGCAGCATCTAAAATTGGGGCAATTCAAACTATTATTTTTTCAGGATATAGTTCAGAATCACTACAGATTAGATTACAAGACTGTCATGCAAAAATACTGGTAACATCTGATGGATTTCATAGAAAAGGAAAATCTATTTCTCAAAAAACTATAGTTGAATCTGCAATTATTGATACAGATATTGAAAAAATAATTGTGGTTTCTTACAAGGGTGTTGATCATTATGAAGAATCACCAAAAATTCAATTTTATGATAAACTTGTATCTAAACAAAATGATTCATGTGATACTGAAATTATGGACTCAGAAGATCCGTTATTCATTTTGTATACCTCTGGAACTACCGGAAAACCCAAAGGTGTTATTCATACTCATGGTGGTTTTTCAGTTTTTGCTGGGCATCAGGCATCATATTTGGTAGATATTCATCAAAATGACACGTTATTTTGGCCTGCAGATATTGGTTGGATTACAGGATTAGTTTGGAATGTTTATGGTATTTTGATCATGGGTTCAAGTGCAATAATCTATGATGGTGCACTTGATTTTCCAACATCTAACAGAGTTTGGGAAATATTGTCAAAATATAGGGTAACAATATTTGGAATATCACCCACAGCTGTAAGGTTATTTAAAAAAAATAATGTAGAACCACTCAATAATTTTTCTTTAGATACATTGCGAAATATTCCTACAACTGGTGAACCATTAGATGAAGATTCATGGTGGTGGTTATTTGAAAAAGTTGGAAATAAAAAAATACCAATAATGAATTTATCTGGAGGAACAGAAATTGGGGGTGCAATGTTATCTGTATTTCCTGGTATGAAATTAAAACCATCCACTGTTGGAATTCCAGTACCTGGAATGAATTTAGATGTTGTTGATGATGATGGTAATTCAATTCGTAAAAAAAATGGCTATCTTGTGATTAAATCTCCCTGGCCTGCAATGACTAGAGGATTATTACATGATGAAGACAGATATATCAAAACATACTGGTCTAGATTTAAAAATATATGGTTTCACGGGGATTATGTTTTTGTCGATGAAGATAATTTGTGGTATATGAGAGGTAGGTCTGATGACGTAATCAATGTATCAGGTCATAGGATGAGTACTGTTGAAATTGAACATACAGTAATTTCACATGAAAAAATTTCTGATGCAGCATCTATCTCTATTTCAGATGAATTAACTGGCGAAGCAATTGTGATATTTTTTGTAACTGATAACAAAAGTGAAATAAATTTAGAATCTGAAATTAGTGAATTTATATCTAAAAAAATTGGAAAGATTGCAAAACCCAAATATATTTTTCAATTGTCTGATCTTCCAAAAACACGTACAGGAAAAATAATGCGTAGATTACTAAAATCAAAATTATTAGGAAATGATTTAGGTGATATCTCTTCTCTTGAAAACCCAGATATTTTAGATGAAATCATTGAACTTGATCAGATTACTTAGAATATGTTAGATAAAGTATGAAAATTAGGTTGAAAAAATCTAACTTGTTGATACCTTCTTTTTCACTTTTGGGTAATAATTAAAATTTCAAGATATAATATATTGCGATTTATAGTTGATCAACAAGTAGAAGACATTGAGATGCCTGAGAATCTCAAATTAAATACATTTTTAGACGAATTTCATTCCGATTGCACTCATTCTGAATGTCGATTTGGATTTTATGGTTTTGCCTTTGGTCAATCACCATTTCCAGTACCTAGATTAATTCAAGAGGCATTAATAAAAAATGTAAACAAGGGACAGTATGCGGCAGTGCCAGGTGTACCAGAATTAAGAGATGCTATTTCAAAATATAATAAACATTATTTTGGAATTGATATAGCGCCTCAACGCATCTATGTGGGTCCTGGAACTAAAGAACTAATTTTTAATCTTTTAGAAATTTTACATGGAACTGTAATTTTGCCAACTCCTGCATGGTTAGGATATTTGCCACAAATTCGATTTTTGAAGAAAAATTTTCACATGTTACCTTCTCGTGCAAATGGAAAAATTGCACCAAATGATCTTAAACGTTTAGCCTTACGATTACGTGATAGACAAAAAATTCTAATTCTAAATAATCCTAATAATCCAACTGGACTGCTTTACAACAAATTAGAATTAGAAGAAATTGCAGATGTTTGTCATGAATTAAACATTACAGTAATTTCTGATGAAATTTATGCTCAAACAACATATGATTTCTCAAAATTTGTCAGCATGGGAAAAATTTATCCTGAAGGAACTTTTGTAACCAATGGATTATCAAAATCTCATGCTGCAGGAGGGTATCGATTAGGGTATGTAATATTTCCTCAACATGCAGTTCATCTTAAATCTCAATTTAAAAAAATTCTTGCAACTGAATATACTGCAGTATCTACCCCAATTCAATATGCTGCAATTGCAGGTTTTGAAATAAGTCATGAGATGGATGAATATTTCAAAATTACAAGAAATATTCACAAAATCATGGGAGAATATACCTACAATACGTTGACAGCAATTGATGGAATTAAGGCTACAAGACCAGAGGCAACATTTTACCTTTTAGCTGATTTTAATGCATATTCACTAGAATTACAAAAAGCAAAAATTACTACATCCCAAAAATTATCTGAAGCATTGATTGTTCATCCATACCATACTGCAATACTTGGGGGAGATAGTCTAGTTTTAGAAAGAACTAATTTTAGTGCAAGAATTGCATATGTGGATTATGATGGAGCTAAAGTTTATGATGCATATCAGGCACAAACTCCAAAAACCCATTCAGAAAGAATTGAATTTGTACAAAATAATGCCCCCAAGGTTGTTGAAGGATTAATGATGCTTGAAAAATTCTTTGACTCTCTCAAAAAAGATGCAGTAGATGAATTAATGTTAAATAAAAAATAATCTGAAAATACCTAATTAGTAATTTATTTGCCAGAGGCAATTTGATTCATCAAAAAATAATTAATTATTTCTTCTTTTTCTTAATTTGTTGTGCAACCATTGGTAAAAATGCACCAACATCAGAAACTATGCCTAATGCTTGCCATGTACCTCTATCCATTAATTTTGTAACTGTTGGTTGACTAATATCTATCACAATTACTTTGACATCTGCTGGAAGCATGTTTCCTGTTGCAATAGAATGAAGCATTGTTGAAATCATAATTACCATTGTGGCATCTTTTAGAACTTTTTTATATTCTCGTTGTGCTTCGGTTACATCAGTAATTACATCTGGTAATGGCCCATCATCTCTAATTGATCCTGCTAACACAAATGGAACTTTATTTTTCACGCATTCATACATAATTCCTTTAGTTAATTTTTTAGATTTAACCATGTTTGCGATAGAACCTGCTTTGAATACTGCATTGATTGCATCCATGTGATTTCTATGTCCATGATATGCCAAAGTAGCATCATGTACATTCATACCTAAAGATGTGCCAAGTGTGGCATATTCTATATCATGAACAGCAAGAGCATTTCCTGCCAATACACCATCAATGTATCCTGCTTTAATTAATTCAGATACTGCATCATCTGCCCCCGTATGAACTATGGCAGGACCACCTACGATTACAATTTTTCCTCCTTTCTTTTTTGTATTGTAAATATCCTCTGCCACTTTTTTTGCAATATGTTGTGTTGGTCTTTCACTGGAGCTAGAACTATTCATAAATTCAAATACGTTTGCACCGTCTCTTGGACGTTCAGGGGGAGTAATTTTTACACCTTCTTCACCCACAACTATTTGATCTCCTTTTTTGATATCCCTAACTGGAACACAAAACGCATTATTTCCTTTAAGAACAATACATTTGTCCATCATAGTATTTTTAACTTGGATCCATTTCCCTTTATAGAAAATTTGTGTTTGGTTATTTGTTGTACTGTAAAAATTATCCGGCATTACATAATTTTTTGGAGATTTTTTTAATGTAATTTCTTTTTGAGATTTTGAAACAGCACCTTCACGATAGACCATTTTTAGAATTGTGTTTAAATGAGTTTGATCTTTTCCAGTAATTTCTAACCGTGCATAAGAATAATCTTTTTTCTTTTTTCCAATGTCTATTTCTTTTACTTGAAACTCACCTTTCAAATCCATTATTTGATCAAATATTTTAGTTAAAATTGATGAATCGATAATATGGCCTTGTACCTCTACTTCTTGGGAAAATTTATTCATTTTATTATTCTCTATACTATGATAACTAAAGCTTTACGTTTAATTTTATCGCTATATTGGAAGGATTACTTTACCTTCAAATTTTGGAATGTTATCTGCGTCAAATATTTTTTCTAGATTTTCTTTTTGTAATTTTGTTACACCTTGAACTATTGTTTTTGAAGAACCAGATTTATCTACTAGAGCAAGAATATATCCACTATTATCAGTTAAGATAAAACCTGCAGATTCATCTACAAATGCATAGAGATTTTCTTCGCCTACTGGTTGCCATACATTGGATTTTGTATCAATTAAGGCCAATGCTGGCATTGCTTTACCATCTGTGACTGTATTGAGGTATTCTCTTGCTTCTGCAACTCGTTTTTGTCCCAGTTTTAATGCTTGAAAATATTGCACATTTGTCAAAGAATTCGTTTGTTATAAAAACAATTTTGCTTCAAAAGTAGAATTAAAACTCAACCAAGCGATCTAAATAATAGTAGATCTAATGATAAACGTGTCTTGAAAGATAAAGAACGTCGATACGTCATATCTCTTCAGGACATGATTTTAGAGTCAAACTTAACTAAATGAAAATTTGATTTTATTTATTGACAGATACTAAAATAAAACATCTTCAAAATTTGATCTTAGCTAAACAATATCTTGAAGAATCAATCAAAATGTCAAAAGAGTTCAAAACAGATAATGACGTTATCATTGATTTTATGAAAAGTCAAACTGAGATATTTCAACAAATTTCTGATTTGATTGAACCTGAAGAAATTATTAATGAAATTGAGTCAATTACGATGAGTCGAATTATTGATAATACTAAATCTAATGAAAAAAAGTAATAATTATGATTCAAACTGATGGGGAACATAGAACCGATAAGAAAGAAGGTCATGAAAAAATCCTTGTAAATCTAACTTCTATTGATTATATTGTATTGGCAGCTATGCACTATACCGATTTGAAAACAATGATCAAAATTCATCCTGTTGAGTTAGTAGTAAGTTGTGAAAAATTTTTTGATTGTAAATTAATGAAAAAAATGGATAGAAACCCATCGTTAAAATTAGAAATTAAGATACAAAACTGGCTAAACTCAGTGGAATATTTACAATACACCAAAAATATTAACAAATTATTAACTCTAGAAGAAAAACAAAAGATTAGAAAAATTTATGTCAAATTAGGATTGAAACCTCATGATTTATCTGAATTAACAAATAATGGAGTAGATTTTCTTGAAAAGAAAAAATCAGAATTAAACCAACACTGGAATATTTTAGTTGAATATAATAAATCAAAAGATATTATTCATCTGAAAGAATCTATGGATAAATTTGCAAATTCAATTCCAATCATGTTTACCATGGGTATTGCAAATGGAACACAATTTGTTGAAATGTTCAAAACTATGGATATTGGGATGTATGGATACATGTCTGCAAATCCAGAAATTAATCCTATTTTTTTAGATTATCTAAATAATCCTAACGGTATACCATAGAATAATAAATTAAATAGTAATTAGATTCAAAATTTGTTTATGAATCATCTGGCTATTCTTTCAACACTGCGAATTGTTCCAGATTCCTTATCAATTTCTAATGCAATCTCTTGATAGCCAACATTAACGATAACTGTAGTGATTTTATCAATAGTAATTATTGATATTAATTCAAAATGATAATGATCATCATGAAGTAATTTGTCGCGAACAATTTGGATAGTTTTTTCATCAGTTATGGTTGTTTTTTCTTTAAGAGACTTGATTCCTAGTGCAATTAAGATTAGAATTACAAATAAACCAAATCCAACTTGAAACCAAAATAATATCATATTAAATAAAATATGATTTGATTGAATTTATGATTAGTTGTTGAAAAATTAAAAATTTATTTAAAAAAAGTATAATTTACATCATGAATTTAAATTAAAAAAATAATTAATTATCTAATAGTAATAGTAGATATATTGGAATTAAGTGATTATCTAATTTTATTGGTTTTATTAAAATCTCCAATTCTAGTTTTTGTATATTATAAATTCATTCATAAATCTAAGAATAAAAAAAATTCTCAAATTAAACATGAAAATATTTAACAATGGTTTAAAAAAATCAGAAATTCTAAAAACTGAATCTCTGATTCATGTATGGAAGATTCTTTTCGATTAACTCCAAATTACTAAGAATACAAACTATATCAAAACATGGATGGAGAAAATGAACATTTGTAAAATGATTTTATTTCTATATCTAGTTTGAATACATTGTTGCAAAGATTTTATGCTAACATGAATCAGGTATTGATTTTGAAGGTGCTGGTTTTGAGGTAAGATTCTAGATTGATTCTAACAAAACAATGATAATTTGGGTGAGATTTTAAAAATCGTAGTTATGAAATATGTAATTTTCTTAATTTTAATTAATTTCAGTGGTGTTAGAAAGAATAGATTACAAACACCCCCACCTATGTGCGGGTTTTACCTACCTATAGTTCATAAAGTACAAAATTAAACTTAGAATAAGAAAATGACTGCTATAGCAACATTAGGTTCTCACTGTTCTTTACAAGTTTTGAAAGGAGCTAAAGATGAAGGCCTCAAAACAATTTTAGTATGTGAAAAAAAACGTGAGAAACTTTATCGCAGATTTCCATTTATTGATGAATTAATTATTGTGGATTCATTCAAAGAAATACTTGATCAAAAATGTCAATCTATACTTCAAGAAAATAATGCAGTTTTGATTCCACATGGAACATTAATTGCACAAATGAATTCAGAAGAAATTGAATCGATTAAAACTCCAGTTTTTGGAAACAAGTGGATTTTACGTTGGGAATCAGACAGAGAAATGAAAGAGAAACTAATGAGGGAGGCCAATCTACCAATGCCTGCACCAATTTCTGATCCTAAAGATATCAATAAAATGGTAATTGTGAAAAGACAGGGAGCAGCTGGAGGCAAGGGTTACTTTATGGCTGCAAACTATGAGGAATACAATACAAAAAGAAATCAACTAATTTCCGAAGGAGTTCTATCTAACGATGAAACACTTTACATTCAAGAATATGCCGCAGGTGTTTTAGCATACTTACAATTCTTTTATTCTCCATTAAAAGAAGAGTTGGAATTTTTTGGAGTTGATCAGAGACATGAATCAGACATTGAAGGGTTGGCAAGAATACCTGCAGAACAACAGCTAAAGTTAACCAAAATTCCATCATTTAATGTAATTGGGAATAGTCCACTAGTATTACGAGAATCCCTGTTAGAACAAGTTTATGAAATGGGTGAAAATTTTGTAGAGGCATCAAAAAGAATGGTATCTCCAGGAATGAACGGACCGTTTTGCATAGAAGGGGTATATGACGAAAATGCTCAATTCAAATCATTTGAGTTTTCAGCAAGAATTGTAGCAGGAAGTAACATCTACATGGATGGATCCCCCTACTACTCATTACTATTTAATGAGAATATGAGTATGGGAAAACGAATTGCAAGAGAAATAAAAATAGCAACAGAATCAAATCAATTAGATAAAATTACTACATAAAGAGATAATTTCAAAATGCCACTAAAAGATAAAATAAATAAAATATCTGCAATATGTTTGATCATATCTGCAGCTATTATTGTGTCGGGAATTGTTTTTGAAAATAAAGAATTGCTTGGATTTGAAAATGCAATGTTACTTTATTTGTTATTACCCTCAGCATTAATTTGGTTTGGTACCAGAAAGAATGGTTGTGGGAGCTGTAATCAAATTCAAACAAATTCAAAAAAAGATTAAATTAATTTTTTAATCACTAAATTATTTTGATCGAACTTCCATTCCGTGTTGAGATTTTATTATGTATTTGTCTCTAATTTTTACACTAACCCAATCAATTACTAATACAGTAATCAAAACAATTAGCATAAAAATTGCTGCTTTTCCATATTCAAAGAATTTAATATAATTAATTATAAAAAATCCAATTCCACCTGCACCAACAATACCTAGAATACTAGTTTGACGTACATTATAATCAAACATGTAAAGTATTTGACCCAGTAAATGAGAAGCAGATTCAGGAAGTACAACATAACGAATTAATTGAAATTTTGAAACGCCAATTGAATTTACAGCATCCATAGGATCAGAATCAATTGTTTCAATTGATTCGTATTGTAATTTTGTAACAAATCCAATCGTATACATGACAATTGCCAGAACTCCTGCATAAGGTCCCAATCCAACCATAATTACAAACAATAACGCCCATAAAATAGATGGAAATGTACGAATAGTAGCTAAAAGAGCTCGGATAGGCGCATAAACAAATTTGTTATTTAGATTTCGTGCAGCAAGCATGCTCAAAGGTAAACCAATTACAACACCTATCACAGTTCCAATGAATGCCATTTGAAGAGTTTCAAACATTGCCCATAATGCAGTTGGAATGTATTTTAGATCATCAACAATTGATTCGAAGACAAATATCTCAGAAATTATAATTCCCAGATTAGGTAATCCTTCAGCAAAGTCAACAGGATTGGCATCTACATTATATGATGCTACTACCAACAAAGCTACAATTATACCAATTATGATGTTATTCTTTGGGGTCAGCATTATACATCTCCATAATTTCTTCTATACTCATATCCCCAGTTTGAAAATCAACTATGGCATTTCCTTCAACACCAATTTCTAAAATTTTCTGACCTTCTTTAATTACAGCAACACGATTTGCATATTCTAATGCAAGTTGCATGTCATGATGCACCATAATAGAAGTCAAATTCATTTTCTTTTGAGCATCTAAAATTAAATCCATAATTTCTCGAGCAGTAACAGGATCTAATTCTGAAACTATTTCATCAGCTAATAGTATTGTAGGTTTTTGCATTAATGCTCTAGCTATTGCAACTCTTCTTTTCTCTCCACCACTTAACATGTATGCTTTTCTTGATTCTTTACCTGATAACCCAACTAATTTTAAAATCTTTTTTGCCTCTTGAATTTCATGTTCAGGAAATTGTTTTAGTAATGATTGTATTGCATTTAATCGAGGTAATGCACCAATCAAAATATTATCAATAACACTGATGTTTTTTACAAGTCCTAAACTTTGAGGAATATAACCAATAGTATGCATCATTTTTTTAAATTTTTTATTATTCATGTTGGGTGTCATATAATCAATCTTAATCGTACCCTTACTTGGAATCATCATCCCATTCATTAATTTAAGTAAAGTTGATTTTCCAGAACCGGATTGACCTACAATGGCATAGTTTGTACCTCGGTCAATTGAAAGATTCACACCTTCTAATGCAAAAGTCTTTGAATCATATGATGTCCAAACATCATTCATTTGAATTATTTTGGTTGTAGAAATTAATGAAAAAGGGGGGTTTTTGGCCATTTGAATTTGTTTCATTTCAAAAATGCCGGGTTTTATTTGCTCTTATCATACTTGTCTAGAATTTTTTGATCAAGACCAGTTAAGACGTCAATAAAAGTTCCAAATTCACCTATGTGCATAGTAGTGGTTGTTGGAACTAGGGCTTCAGCACCATACAAATTAGTTAAAATTGAATTATTCTCATCATAATTGAGTTTAATTAATGCATCAACTAAGTTGTCTTTTGTAGATTCTGACATATCAGAACTTACCATGAATACATGTGATGGTACTGGTCCAATTGTTGTTACTGGACGTAATTTCTTTTGATCTTCTAAATCAAGATATTTTTTTGGAGCAATATCTGAACCAAATGCAACATCCACGTCACCGTTAAGGAGTAAATTCAAAGCTGCCTTATATCCACCTGCAAATGTATAACTTTCAAAATTATTTGCAAGTGCTTGTTGTAAAGCAACTATATCGTCACCTTGGATGGTAATATGACCCTCAGTAACTAATGTTCCCATAGGTCTAACAAACCCTGAAGAACCAGTTATACTAGTGAATGCCACACGTTTACCAACAGTATCTTCTAAAGTATTAATAGAATCATTATCAGCTAATGTCCAAACTGTTGCCTGATAATTTACTTTTCCTTTAACTAATTCTGCTAATACAGCTTCTGCACCTGTTCTTTCATGGGTAATCCATGCAGGTCCAGTATCCATAAATGCAGCATCAATGTGACCAAATCTCATTCCTTCAATAATGGTCTCATAGTTTGTTGGAACAACTATTTCAACATCAATTCCCATTTCAGATTCTAAAAATTTTTCCAGAACTTCTGCTTTTGAAGTTAATTCATCAGCTTTTTCAACTGGAATAAATCCAATAGTTATGGAATCAACATCAGAAATATTTGATTCAGATGAAACGTTAATGATTTTATTTTCAACTAGGTATTCAATACCTTGTAGAAAAGTTGCATCGTCTATAGTATCTTCAGCCCACCATGCAGCATTATTTTTAATCCATGATGGAATCAAACTTTCTGCATCAGCGTTTTGAAATACTGTTGTTGTAGAAACACCAATTATTGCAATAGTAGCAACAAGTGTCAATATCATTTGTGATTTCATTTTGATCAAAAAATTAGTATTGCCTAAGTTATTTAAAGCAAGATTTGATTCCAAATATTAATTCTAAGTCTAGAGAATGAGAATAAAAAAACTTAAGAAATGAATTTAGGGGAATCATCATTAGGATATAAATTTAAAATGGGTTCAAAGCCCTCCAAAGTAATTTCAACTTTTCCAATTCTGCTACGATAAAGTTTAATTTTTTTACCTTCAGGTGAAATAATATATTGTTCAACTTCTACCAAAGCAAGATCTTCTAAAATGGATAATGTCTTGTAAACGGTTGAAAGAGATAATTTTAACTCATTTGCAATTTGTCCTACTTCCTTAGACTCATTTTTAACTGAAAACAATACCGAACGCGTACATGCATTACTCAAAGATTCAATAATTTTTTGAGTGATATTAAACTCAGATAATTGCATTATACTCTTTTTAGACATTAAGTAACTAATTGGATACCAATATTAAAACTGGTTCAGGTTTTTTTATAGAAATTTCAGCCTGTTTTATCCTACTCCGATAAACTTTGAATTTTCTTCCTTTATCAGATATCATCCATGCTTCAACTTTAATGAGAGTTAATTCTTCAAGATTAGAAATTTTTTTGTAAACTGAACTTAGAGGTATTTTGAGTTTATGAGAAAGTTCAGCAGCCGTACTTCCTTTTTTTACTATTGAAAATATAATGGCGCGAGATTCAGAATCAGCTAAAGATTCAATTACTTTTTGAGTGATATCATATTTTTTTAATTGAGGTAATGTAAGACGTTTTACCATTTAATTTTCATATATATTATAATTATTTAAAGTTCATCGTATATTCTCATTATATAGAGCAAGAACAACTAACATCAATAAAATTAATTTTCAGTATCATCAAATTTTTTCCAAAATAATCCCAAGATAAATCCTATTGAGACCCAAAAGGATGTAACACCAAGAACAGACATGAATCTAAATTCATTAACTAAGTTCATTGGTGCAGTAATTTTATCAGGATTTTCTGGCATTATAATAAAAACCGTAATGATAAATGCGACATATCCTAATATTGCCAAATATTTTTTATTGTTCTGAAATTTCTTTGATAGTTTGTAAAAAGATAATGCACCAAATCCTGAAATTGCAATAAATGATAGATATAAGATTGCACGTAACACAACAGTTTCTGTATCACCTACAGTTGGAGGATTTGCAGGGTATTTCAAAAATGGAATTAAATAGATAGTAATCCACATTACCCCAGCTAAGACTATTGCTTTTGTTACAACATTCTTTCCAGGTAAAGAATTTTTAGATAATGCAAACATAATTCCAAATAATGCACCAACCGATGTTCCTAAAATAACACCAGCAAGAATCTGACCACTTTTTTGCCATACTCTATACCCCTCATATTCTGCCCAAAATTGAGGAGAATCTTCTGCTTCACCAGAGGCAAAAAGATTTTGGTTTTCAATACCAATTGCTTGATCAAGATAGGGTTCCACTATTGCAAAATTTACTGAACCATGAATGAATCCTGCTAATGCACCTGAGACTAACACAATTGCAATAAAAACAATCGTTCTCATATTATATCACTAAATCAATATAATTAATAGAATTCGTTTAATTTTAAAAGAGAAAAAAACTAATCCTTAATGACACGGAAATCCTGCTGCATGTCTCATATCATGAGTAAGTTCATGGATGTAAAGATCAGTGAATGCTTGTTCACCATAAACCAAACTAAAGATATGTCCTTGATCAAAACCTACAACAAATAATCCTGCTGCAAATACTATGGCTAATACCAATATTGCAATTTTAGATACACTTGTTTTTGATACGTTAATTTGTCTAATTTCGGACATTAAAATTACATTTTGTTGAATCTATTTATGTTCTTTGATATTATGTAAAAATTAGAAAAAAATATCAATTAATTCTGAAATATAATTTTGATCTATCTAAATAAATATCAAAAAAAATGATCATAGAAAGGGAAATTTATGAATAAAAATTTTAAAAAATTTATGTTAAAAATCATCAATTAAATTCAAAATAGTCTAATGATAAAAATATTTAAAATTTAACGAAGATATTTACCATAATCTATTTTTTCATAAATAATGAAATTTTATTATTTACTAATACCGATTTTGATCGGTCTAGTTACAGGAGTAGTTTCAGGAACTATTCCTATGGATTCTAATGATTCAAAAATATTCACCGTTTCAAAATTAATTGAAAATGGATCACCAATTATGGGCAATCCTAATGCACCAATTACAATTTTAGAATGGGGAGACTATCAATGTACATTTTGTTATAAATTTCATCAAAATACCTTAGATATAATCAAAGAGGAATTTGTCAAAACAGGAGAGGTAAAAATTATTTTTAAAGATTTTCCATTAAATGGACTTGATTCAAAACTAGCTGCAGAAGCAACCTATTGTGCACAAGATCAAGACAAGTATTGGGAATACCATGATGAACTTTACAAAAATTGGGGGGGTGAAAGAACAGGATGGATTACTCGAGAATCATTGGAGAAATTTGCTATGACAATTGATCTAAATTTGAAAGAATTCAATGATTGCTTAGATAATCATACATACAAAGATCGTGTAAATACACATTATCAATTTGGTAAAGAATTAGGAATTGATGCAACTCCATCATTTTTAGTATTCAATGAAGAAAAAATTATCAAAATACGAGGAAATCAACCACTTGATGTATTTTTAAAAACATTTGACGAATTGGGAGTAAAATGAGAATAGAAGTGAATCAATTAATATTCGCATATTAAAAAGAAAACAGAAATGAGAGAGAAAATAAACGTAGAGAAACAAGATTCAGTTAAACTGTATAAAATTAGAAAAACATTAGAAGAGTTATCAAAAAAATCAGGTAGAGGTACAGAGTTAATTTCAGTATACATACCAAAAGGAAAACAACTTCATGAAATAATTGGTTCACTTCAACAAGAACAAGGAACTGCAGATAACATAAAGTCAGATCTTACAAGATCACATGTAGTTGATTCTCTTGGCAAAGTTGTTCAAAGATTAAAAATGTACAAAAAAACACCCGATAGAGGATTAGTCATATTTTGTGGGGCATTACCCTCAGAAGAAGGAGGGCCTTTAGGAAGTGAAGTTGTAACTGTTTGGGAAATTGATCCTCCAAAAGATTTGAATCAATATCTATACAGATGCGATGATCATTTTCATGTAGATATTTTAAAAGATATGCTAAAAGATGACAATTTAATTGGCTTTTTAGCAATTGATGCAAAAGATGCCGGTTGGGGATTATTACATGGAGATAAAATTGAAGTTTTGTCTCAAACTGGATCAGGTGTAGCCGGAAAACATAGACAAGGTGGACAATCTGCAAAAAGATTTCAAAAATTAAGAGAGATGGAATTAAGTTATTTTTACAATAGGGTTGCTCAAACTACAAGAGAATATTTTATCGATATTTATCCAGTTAAAGGATTAATAATTTCAGGACCAGGTCCAACAAAAGAAGATTTTATCAATGGAAATTATTTGGAATACAGATTACAAAATAATATAATTAATACAATTGATGCTGGTTATTCTGGTGCTGAAGGGATAAGAGAAGCATTTGCAAAATCAGGAGATATTTTAGGGAGTTTTAGATTAGTTGAAGAGAAAAAAATGATTGAAGATTTGTTTAGAGAAATAAATACCAATACGGGAAAAGGCTCCTACGGATTACAAGAAGTAATAGAATATTTAAAAAATAATGTAGTTAAGACTTTACTCATTACAGATAATACCAATCTACACAGAGTAGAAGCAAAATGTAAACGGTGTGAACATGTTCAAGAGGAGATTGTGGAAAGGCCTCTAGTTATACCAAAAAAAACAGAATATCGAAATAATCCTTGTCCAGATTGTAAAGCTATGGACATGGAAGTAAATGAGCAAGATATTGTAGATTATTTAGAGATAATTGCTGCAAAAACAGGTTCACAGTTAGAAGTTATTTCTGGAAGTGCAGAGCATGGAAACATGCTTGCAAGTCTTGGAAAAGTTGGTGCAATTTTGAGATATAATCCAGGCCACTCTAAATAAGTGCAGTTCTAATTTTTACTGCCAATTCAGACAATATTTCATCAGTTGGAATTTGACGTTTTGTCCAGACAGTTCCTTTGTTATTATATCTAGGAATTATGTGGATATGTACATGAGGAATAATTTGTTTAGCTGCCTTACCATTATTTTGAGCTAAACTAAAGGCATCAGCACCTGCACCTATCAATACAGCTTTTGCTATTTTTGGAACTAAAGAAAAGATTTTGCCAACATCCTTAGAATCCATATCAGTAATTCTTTCATGATGTTTTTTTGGAATTACCAAAGTATGTCCATCATCGATGGGATATTTATCTAAAATTGCAATATGTTCCTCATCTTCATACACAAGATGTCCATCACGTGCTCCATCTAAAATATCACAAAAAATACAAACCATATCAAACGATATTATTCAATTTTATTTATTGTTTGTATTGAATGGTTTATCTCGAAAATTCTATATATCTGAATTAACTAGTATAATTATGAAATATTGTGATGATTGCTTGACTCCGATTAATAGAAATTCAAAAGAAGAGTATTGTGCTAGTTGTAAAAAAGATAGAGCCCTTAAACAAGCCTCTTCGGCTTAGGACTGATTTTCTAGTCAAATCATCAACGGTGTGTTTATATTGAATTTTTATGGTATTGACGAAAAATGTTGACAACAATATTAGTTGGCTTAAGTGGAAGTGGTAAGTCAACTCATGCTAAGACCTTGAATCAGATGATTTGCTCCACAGACAAATATGTAGAAGAGCAAGCAAACACACTTGGAATAAGTTATGATAACTCATTCAAGATGTCGCAATCAACTGACATCTTTAAGAGATTTACAAATTACTTTTACAAAGAAATAGAGTATTGTATAAAAAATGACACTAATTTTGTGATTGACAGAACTAACCTAGGCTCTAAAATAAGATTCAATCTCATATTGAAACTCAGAAAAATGGCAAGAAAATATGGAAAAACAATCACCATCAAATGTGTCTACTTTGTTATTCCAGAGAAGGTTATTTGGCAAAGATTAGAACACAGAAAAAATATAGAAAACAAATCAATTTCTTTAATGCTTATCAAGGAACAAATTGAAAAATATGAACTACCTACAACTGAGGAAGGATTTGATTACTTGATCAAAAAAACTATGAAAATTATTGCATAATTAATTCATTAATTGACAAATTCTTTATTCACGTTATACATTTCATCATCAAATTTATTCCTAAGTACTACCAATCTTCTCAAAGCCTCAAAGTTTGCTATAACTGCTATAATTATCAACATTATTGGAATTTGATTAGTTATAGCACCAATCATTATGAGTAGTAACCTTACATCTCTACCCATCCTAAACTTTGATCTTTTTGTCATATCTCCATTTTTAAAAATTGAATCATATTTGTCACTAGTGTAACTATTAAGGAAACTTCCAATTAGTGCAAAAAATCCAATTATCCATATCGTGGTATCTCCTGTCATACTCCAGTAACCATAGGCTAATCCCAAAATAATGGCAGCGTCCACATATCGGTCTAAAACTGAATCAAGCCAACCACCATACTTTGACTGTCTTAATTTAAGACGGGCTACTTCTCCATCACATCCATCCACTATAGAATGAATATGAATTAGTATTCCACCCAAAATTAGATAAAAATATTCTCCATTAAAGAAAAAAGACGCACCAACTAAACCAATAACTGTACTTATGATTGAAATCTGGTTTGGCGTAATTCCTGTTTTTAATAATAACTTTGAGAGTCTCAGTGATATTGGCCTGTTGAGTATCCTGGCTACTGGTCCATCTGTATCTTTTTTGAGTTTGTTACAAATGAGTAGTTCAGCATTTTTTCTATCTGTTTTATCGTCAACATCAATCCAGAAATTATCTCCAAGTAGCATATATCTCATTTTGTGTCGTTGTGCTAGAATTTTTATTCCACCAGAAAGACCATCATCTCCTTTGGAGATGCTTTGTTCTAATACATCAAAGAGTACAGGATTACATATGAATATCCCAGTATCTATACCATCATAATTACTCAGATCTTTTCCAATTAATTCAATTTTATGATCTACCGTCTTAACCTTTGTAGCGTCATCCATGTTTAGATGTTTTCCTGGATTTTTATCAACACATAGAATGCATTCATCTTTTTCAATTTTTGTTGTTAATAATTCATTTAATATTCTGTGGTCATAGTTGTGGTCAGCCATTAATAGTACAAATGATTCTTTAAAATGATCTTTAGCCTTTAGAACTGAAATAGCATTGCCTTGAGTCCATTGGTCATTTTGAACGTACTGTATCTTTACACCATATTTTTTTCCATCAGAGAGATGTTCTCTGATCTTCTCACCATGATATCCTGTTACAATACAAAATTCTTTAATTCCAGATTTTTTTGCAGTAAGGATTACTCGCTCTATAAGACCCAAACCAAGAAGTGTTACCAATGGCTTAGTATCTCCTATAGGCCTTAGTCTTGTCCCTTGCCCTGCTGCAATAATTAACGCTTTCATTTTTATCATTATTTTTTTATTTCAAACATTATCTTATCTAGAGTCACTTGATTAGATGCACCAACAAACGACAGTCTAGTTATGGTTCTAAAATCTGAATCTAATGGTTGTGAATCTGCATCCACAATTAAACCCCCCGATTCTTTGATTAGCAGATATCCTGCTGCCATATCTTGAACTCTGATTTTGTCTCGTAAATCAATTAAGACATCCATCGAACCTCTGGAAAGATATGCCATCTCAAGTGCATTTGCTCCAAAATGTCTTGTAGGGCCATGATTTTCAAATATTGGTTGTAGTTTTTTCAAAAGTTCTGGAGATGCACCTGATGTATTCACTCCGACAATTTTGTATGCTCTATCTTTATTTTGTACATGAATTTGAGTCTCATTCAAAAATGCACCTTTTCCTTTTGATGCCCAATACTGTTCTCCATTTGATAGATTAGTAACTACTGCATCGGTGATAGAACTTAGCTTGTCACCCGTAGCAAATGCCAAGGAACAACAAAAGAATGGAATGCCGTTAATTGCATTAGCTGTTCCATCAATTGCATCCATAATGAGATACCCTTTTGGATTATCACCAATTTCTACACGTCCACATTCTTCACCTAAAACAACACAATTGAAATTAATTTGCTTTAGATAATCTAAAACTATTTTTTCCGATACGATGTCAATGTTTTGTGAAATATCTCCACCAGCACCTCTGCCAAAGTCACCTGTAGTATATTCTGTTTCATCTAGATTTTTTATATTATCATAAACTTGTTTTGAGATATTACGTAAGACTTCAATTACTTCCATAACTGAAATGAATTAGTTCGTAATTTAAATGGAAAAAATTCCAGAAAAGATATTTTCTAAAACATTCATAATCACAGTCAAACATTCCTGCTTTTCTCACACATTAATTATGATGTTAGTGAGAACATTTCTGACAAGTAACCATGAACATATGTAGACATTAGTTTTCCCCTTCATTCATTCTAGTTAAAATTAATATTAGAATTAGATTTAAGACAGACACAATATTTTGTATACAATGTTTAAAAGGGGTAAATCTTAGAGTTTGAACGTTCATGGGCCGAAAAGAGAGACGAGAGCGTGAAATAAAACGTGATAGTTACGCTACAAAACACTCAGCAGAAAAAAGAAAAAATACCTTAATCGCAATAGGTGTATTGTCAGTAATTGCAGTTATTGTAGGATATGCAGGTTATTTGTTTTTGACAATGACTGTAGAAGCACCAGGGGGTCCAGAAAATGCTGGAGCATTAGGAAGTGAACATGCACATGCAGGAATTCTAGTAAAAATATTTGGGGATGAATTTGATTTCTCAGCACCAGCTTATCAGATAAAATCACCATGGATACATTTTGAATCTAGAGATGGTTCAACCGTGCATAAACATGCCACAGGTGTAGAATTAGAATATCTCTTTAATTCATTATCAATCGGCCTAGATGATCAATGCTATATTTTCCCAGATGGAAAATCATTTTGTACAAATGAAGAATACTCTTTAAAATATTTCATTAATGATGAATCAGTATCAGATATTAGAGATTATGAAATTGCTGAAGATGATAAAATCCTGATTACATTTGGTGGAGAAACAGATGAACAAATTCAAGAGTACTTAGAACAATTAAACAATCAAGAACTCGTTAAATAAAATTTTAAGATTAGTTTTTTGTTGTAAAGTAATTTAATTTGACTTGTTTCTTGTGACTATACAATATTTCTAGGCACAATCAAAATAATAAAAAAATTAATTATCTAATATTCATTTTGCACCTCTTATCTATCAAATAATAATTAGTTACTTTATGCCAACACCTGATGGACAAGAAAAACACAATGACTTAGTTGATTTGATTATTCAATCAGCTACAAAAACAGTCAATGTAAAACATGAAGATGGTTCAATAGTCCAAGAACAGCAGATGGATAGTGATTCACTATGGTGGAAGACTCACTCCATTTCTGCAAATACATTTGGTGCAGTTGCTTTTGAACTGAAAGAATATGTATGAAAAAGATTTAATGAAAATTGTTAATGAAATCTAAATTAAAAATATTATTTATTGTAGTTTCAATGTTCATGTCATCAACGCCATTGTCATTTGCAGAAGAACCATCTCAAGGATGGGAGAGGATAACAGATATGCCAGAGAGAAGATCTGAAGCAGGTTCTACAGTAATTAATGAAATGATTTATGTGATTGGAGGATTAGATAATAAAGATCATCCCACAGATACTGTTTTTGTTTTTGATACAAAAAATGAGTCATGGAGTATTGGAACTCCAATGCCCATAAAATTACATCATGTAGGAGTTGCACAAAATGATGGAAAAATCTATGTTGTTGGAGGATACCTTGAAGGATGGATTCCATCAAATTCCTTGTTGATTTATGATGTTAATGTGGATTCGTGGAGTTTTGGTGTAGATATGCCAACAGCCAGAGGGGCACTAACTGTAGAATTTATTGAAAATGAATTATTTGCAATTGGAGGATTCAATGAATTTACACGAGAAGAAAATGAAAAGTATGATCCTACATCAGATTCATGGGAGAAAAAATCTCCACTACCAACACCCCGAGAACATCTTACATCTTCAACATTAGATGATAAATTATACATCATTGGAGGAAGGGCGCAAAGTCACAATTCAGATGCACATGAAAGATATGATTCCAAAACAGACTCTTGGAAAATTCTCAAGCCGTTACCAACAGCCAGAAGTGGATTAACTGCATCTACTCTAAATGGAGCAATATTTGTTTTTGGAGGGGAAGAACTTAAAAAAACTTTTAACGAAAATGAGGCATATATTCCAGATGAAGGATGGTTTGAACAACAACCAATGCCCATTTCCAGACATGGATTAACATCTGAGACAGTCGGCGGGAACATCTATTTGATTGGAGGTGGAGTGATTCCAGGATTTAGCTCCAGTAAAATTGTGGAAAAATATCATAACACAATAATTCCAGAATTTGGCATCTTAGTCTCAATTATTCTTGCAATTTCAGTGGGAATGATAATTATTTTTTCAAAAAATAAATTCAAAATAATATGAAATTAAATTTATTTTAAGACATTACATTTACAATCAAAAAATATGAAATTATAGAAAGTAATACAGAAAAATTAGAAATTCACTAAGAGTAGAAAATGTACCGTTTTGAATTGCAGTGTCAAATAATCTATAAAACATTAAACTCTACATACGGTTATTGTTAAATTATAATTTATTTTAAAAATTCTGTAGTATCTTAATGTTCATCATCAAACCAACTTTGTTTTTGTTCTTTAGTTCCAAATTGATTATAGGCATCATCTAAACACTGCTCTAAACTACCACTAGATTGCATATTGTTAATTTCATTAGTACATGCATCAAGTGCATCTTGTAATTCTATGTCATTTTGTTGTGTATCTCCAGACATTGTTATGGTGTATAGAATAATTCCTAATGCTGCAATCATTCCAAGAATTAGACCTTTTGAAACCATGTATAAGTATTAAATTCTTGTTTAGATAAAATTGTTATTCTATATCTCAAAAGATATGACGTATCGACGTTCTTTATCTCTCAAGATATGATATTATTAGATCGCTGTACTATATTTAGATCGCTATTGATTTAGGCATAAATTCTATAATTTTTCAAATATTTATGGAATTATTTTTATTTTAAAATGATATTTCATAATCCGTTACGGATTCACGGCGGAGTGAGTTTTTTATGAATTATGTTTTTTTGCAAGCATCTCAAAGATCTCAACAGATTTGTCTTGACAATAGTCATAGGAGTGCAGTAGATATTACACAGCCACCACTTGATGAAGGCATACATTTCGTTATCCCATTTCAAGATGAAGTTATCAATATTGAAGTTCGTACCCTAAAGTATGATAAAGACACTAGAAGTGCTTCAAAAGATCTTCAAACAGTGCAAACAACAATTACTGTAAACTATCATCCAGATCCAGAACAAGTTAACAGACTATACAAAGAAATTGGCCTAGATTATGAAAATAGAGTTATTCAACCAGCAATAGAGGAGACAGTAAAACAAGTAACTGCAAATTATAACGCTGAAGAATTAATTACAAAAAGACCTCTAGTAAAGGCAGACATTGAAAATGCAATTAGAGAAAGATTTCAAGCATTTTATGTTGATACAGACGTAATTTCAATTACTGATTTTGAATTTTAATTTAATTGTTGAATTTCTGCAATAAAATTAAAATAGATTTTGTAT
>Ga0207991_1000487_pt1 | contig 26487 bp, 24 predicted proteins | sample ETN07SmetaG_FD_185786 | JGI IMG/M metagenome (GOLD analysis project Ga0207991, IMG submission 185786) | Marine microbial and viral communities from oxygen minimum zone, Eastern Pacific Ocean - ETNP2014F14-07SV275 (SPAdes) (version 2) | ecosystem: Environmental > Aquatic > Marine > Oceanic ...
AGCCTGAACTCAAGCCCATATCCGTGCCGGCTCCTGCGCGCGAGCCGAAAGATGATCGGGCCGACCTGCGTGGTCCTGCTGCCGATTCGATATCGGGTTCAGGATTCGGCACAAGCGTCGGTCCTGCGCCGGTTGCAAATGATGCGGCGATGTCGGAAGAACCGGAGACGAATACTTCGGGGATGAAGCGCGGCGAGGTTCCCCGGGATATAAAGCGGTGGAACTGGGCGGCATTTTTGATGGCCCCGATCTGGGGAATATTCTCAGGGGTGCCGATTGCGGCGCTGATGTTCGCCGTATATCTGCCGGTTTTTCCGAGTACGTTGCGATTTATGATCCTGATGGGTGCAAGCCTGTTTCTGGGGTTCCGTGGAAACGAACTGGCGTGGCGTGGCAAAAAATGGCGGTCGGTGAAGCACTTCAAGTCCGTTCAGCAGCGCTGGGTGGTCTGGAGCATCGGGCTGAACCTTGCCGGCCTGGTCTTGCTGATCTTCTTGACAGGTGAAGCCGCAGAGGGCTAGTGGCCCGAGTTTTCGGGGTTCTCTGAATCGCCGTCTTACGGTCCGTCAGTTTCGGCGTGTGTAACTTCAGGGCCGCCGTAGCCCGGTCGTTCCACCCATCCCCATTTGCTGGCGTGCTGTTCAACGAGTCTCTTGAAGTGTGACTGGTAGTCGTCACTCCGCATCGGTGGGGTGGTCATTATGACAGCGTTTTCGTCATTGTCGGAGTAGTACCTGCGGCGCAAACCCACTTTATGGAACCCGTACTTTCGGTACAGCTCGATCGCCACATCGTTGGATTGGCGGACTTCCAGCGTGATGACGCGGGAGTCGTTCTCGACGGCCTGTTCAATTCCGCTGACGAGGAGGAGTTCGCCGATGCCTTTGCCACGCTCGACCTCACGCAGTCCAATGATTATCACATGGGCTTCATCGACTACGAACCAGAGGCCGGCAAAACCGGCGATGTAATCGGGGGGTAACTTTGGTCGGTTTACGTAATCGAGCAGATACCTGTCGACATTGCGCTTCAGTCGTGCCGTAAAGCGGTCGTCTTCTTTTTCGGCCCTGGTCGCGATCGCGAACCTCGGCCCCAGCTGTCGGTCGTCGGGGTGCCATTCGCGGACGGCAGCCAGGTAGAGCCCGTTTTGGCGAGTGAGGTCACGTGAAATACGGGTGGTGGGCGTCATGCCGGGAAACGCCTCTCTCTCGATACTCTCGAGCATCACGGAATCGGCCAATGTCGCGCGTCGTACCGAGTATTCGTTACGGGTAAGACTCATCGACGTTCCTTGAAAACGGGAGGGGTCGGATTCATCCTTAATTATCCCCGCTTCGAGATCAGCGAACGCTCCTTCGATTTTGTTTTCGGGATCTGACAGTGTCATGGGCTCGGGCTGTCGCGCCGTTCAGTGGAACAACGAGTTGATCAGAACTACGAATGCTGATGATAGTAGATCGCACCGAGTTTATCGCGAATTGGCTTCAACGCTGCACAGTGAGAAAAAATCGCGTTTGAATCGGTGCGCACATGCTTGTGCGGTGCGCGATGCTTATTAGCTGTAATTGGACAACGCGGAGAATTCGTCACGGCTACCATCCAGGTTGCACCGGTAGGCAAAGCTGCCGGCACATCGTCACGACCTGTCGAGGGATCGAAACCAGCAGGTGTATACCTTCGCATCACGCGAATGGCGCTGCGTTACAAGGGTCGGTTGGCGATTGGACTCATCGCCATTTTCCTGGCCTCCGGTTTCCAGCTTGCGATTCCCATCCTGATTGGCAATGCGGTCGATACAGCAACCAACCTGGCCGGTGACGCCGATGCGCGCGCAAAGAATGCGCTGATCCTCACCGCGGTGCTCCTGTTGCTCGCGTCTATCGGACGCGGTCTCGCGGCGATGATCCAGAACTACATGGGCGAATCGGTCGGTCAGCACATCGGGTATGAACTGCGTATGTTGTACTACGAAAAGCTGCAGCGGTTATCGTTCAGTTACCACGCTGGCGTGCACACGGGCGACCTGATTACGCGGGGCATCCTCGATGTCGAAGGTGTGCGCATGTTTGTGCAGACGGCCCTGCTGCGCACAGTTTTCCTTGTGGTGTTGATCGGCACGGGAATGTACCTGATGCTGACCAAGGACCTGCAACTCGGGCTCATCAGCCTGAGCTTTGTGCCGTTCGTCGCGTGGCGGGCGACTGCGGCACGGCTGCGCTTGCGATCGAACTGGTACTCGCTCCAGGAAAAACTCTCTTCGCTCACCAAGGTGATGGACGAAAACCTCGGCGGAATACGGGTGGTCAGGGCCTTTGCGTCTCAGGACCACGAGATGAAGAAATTCGACGGGGCCTCTAATGAGGCACTGGCGCTCGCGAACACGCAGGTGGGAATTCGAGCGTCGAACATTTCGATTATGGGCCTGGCGTTCATGGTGGCAATGGCGGCGGTGCTGTGGATCGGCGGTTTGCGTGTGATCGATGGCGAGATGACCGCGGGAGAGTTGACCCAGTTCCTGGCTTTCATGAGCATATTGCTGCAACCGGTCCGGCAGATTGGAATGATGGTGAACGGTTACGCCCGTGGTGCGGCCTCTGGCGGGCGATTGTTTGCCGTGCTCGACCTGGAGCCGGATATCCAGGACAAGCCGGATGCAAAGGACCTTGAGATAACCGAGGGTGCGCTTGAGTTCCACAACGTGAGCTTCGGTTACGAGGGCGAGCACACGCTGAACGGCGTGTCGTTCAAGGCGGAGCCGGGGCACACGGTGGGTATTGTGGGCCCCCCTGGAAGCGGCAAGTCGACTATTGCCCACCTTGCACCACGTTTTTACGATCCGATCGAGGGGTATATCACGATCGATGGCCAGGACCTGCGCGACGTGAAACTCGAATCGTTGCGGAGGGCGGTTGGCGTGGTCGAGCAGGACACTTTCCTGTTCACGGCATCGGTCGAGCATAACGTTGCATACGGTGACCCGTGGGCCCCGGACGACCGCGTGGAGCTCGCTTCCAAGTATGCCCAGCTAGGTGACTACATAGAGCGGTTGCCGGGCGGGTACGACACGATGGTTGGTGAGCGTGGCGTTTCGCTTTCGGGCGGGCAGCGCCAGCGACTGTCCATTGCGCGCTCGATAATGCTGAAGCCAAAACTGATCGTGTTTGACGATTCGACAGCAGCGATCGATGCGGCGACCGAGCAGCGCATTCGCGCCGCGCTTGCCGTGCTGACTAAGGACCGTGCGACGATCATTATTTCGCACCGCCTGAGTTCCCTGATGCACGCTGACGAAATCCTCTTTATCGAAGAAGGCAAGATTGTGGAGCGCGGTACTCACGATGAACTGCTGGCGATTGGCGGGCACTACAACGACCTGTACGAGCTACAGATCAGGCCGGGTGAAGATGGCAGCCTACTGGGCGACGACGGGGACGCATCGTAATGGGCACCACACCACTCGGCGATCGCAGTCACCAGATCCCGCCGAAGGCTTCGATTCGCCGCGGGCCGACGACCGATGACGAAGTGTTTGGCGAGGCATTTAACGGCCAGGTCGTGGGGCGATTCATCAAGTACGTCGCGGTTTACAAGAAATTGCTTTTTGTCGCAATTGCGGCCGTTTTTGTATTCACGGTTTCGTCGATAGCGTTCCCGTTGATCGTTAAGAGCGTGTACGACGACGCGCTGGCGGGCGGCGCGGTCGGTCGGTCTAAGCTCGCGACGATGGTGATCTTTTTCCTCGTCGCGGTGGGATTTAACTTTGTCGCCAACTTCCTGCAGGAACTGATCGTCGGCCGGGTGGCGGAGCGAATATTGTTCGACATGCGGCGTGCGATGTATCTGCACCTCCAGCGGATTTCTCTTTCGTTTATGGACAAAACGGAAATCGGGAAGCTGATGTCGAGGTTGCAGGGGGACGTGGCGGCACTGCAGGAGTTCCTCCAGACCGCGGTGTTTGCAATTGGCGACCTGGTGTTGCTGGCTGGGATTATAGGGGCGATGATCTGGCTCGACTGGCGGCTGGGCCTGATGACCCTTGCGGTACTGCCGACGTTGCTGATCGTGCGGATAATCTGGCTGCCACACGCGAGACGCGCTTTTCTGCGCGCACGCGTCACGTCTTCGATCGTCAGCGGAGCGCTGGCCGAAAACATTAATGGCGTTCGGGTCGTGCAGGGAATGTCGCGCGAGTACGTGAACTACGACCTGTTCGACATCCGGTCCTCGGAAAACCTGCGCGCCGCGAACCGAGCATCGAAGTTCGGTGTGATGATGCTGCCGATCGTCGACACTCTTACGGGTGCAGCAATGGCAATCATCGTGATAATGGGCGGCTTTTTTGTACTGGGCGGAACGATTGAAATCGGAGTGATGGTGGCGTTCGTCCTGTTCGTCCAGCGGTTCTTCGACCCGATTCGCTCTCTCACTATGCACTACAACGTTCTGCAGCGCGCGATGGCATCTGGCGAACGCATTTTCGAGGTGATCGACGTTCCCGTCGATATCAAGGACAAGTCGAACGCGATCGTACTCGATGACGTAGACGGGTCGATAGAGTTCGAGAATGTGACGTTCGGTTATTTCCCCGACCAGCCGATTTTGAAGGACATTAATTTCAAGGTGAACCCCGGTGAAACTGTGGCTCTTGTGGGGCCGACCGGTTCGGGCAAGACTTCGACCACGTCGCTGGTCCACCGTTTTTACGATGTTTGGGAGGGCTCGGTGAAGGTGGGGGGACACGACGTTCGGGATGTGACGCAGGACTCGCTCAGCCGGCAGGTGGCGATGGTGCTGCAGGAGCCGTTCCTGTTCTCGGGTACGGTTTTTGAGAACATCAGGTACGCCAAGGACGATGTGACCCGTGAAGGGGTTATCGAAGCTGCCAGGGCTGTGGGCGCGCACGAGTTCATCATGAAGCTCCCGCACGGTTACGAGACTGAGCTCGAGCAGCGGGGTGGGAACCTGTCCCTGGGGCAGCGCCAGTTGATTTCGTTCGCCCGGGCGATCGTGGCGGATGCCAAGATATTGATTCTCGACGAAGCGACGGCAAGTATCGATTCTTATACCGAGATGTTGATTCAGCAGGCACTTCACCGGCTGATGGAGGGTCGGACGGGTATCGTGATCGCACACCGGCTGGCGACTATCCGGAGCGCCGATCGCATTATCGTGCTGCAGGACGGCCAGATTATCGAGACGGGGAACCACGACGAATTGATGGAGCTTGGGGGTCTGTACGCCCGTTTGTACTCGATGAACTATGCCTCGTTCGACGACATTCCGGACGAGTTGATCCAACAGGCCACGCAGGCGGCACAAGAGTCGACGACTTAAGGTTAGTGGTGGTGGCGCTGCTAATAGTCCCGCCATCATGCCGCCTTGAATCAAGTTGGCTATGTTGACGTGATTCACGCTCAGGCGAAGTTTTAAGTGGCGGATATTGTCATTCTGAACTTGATTCAGAATCTATCTGGTGTGCGACCACTACTCATGTAAACAGCGAGGCGATATTCGCGAAGAATCTTGGTTCGCGCTACATTCAAAGGAGATGCTGAATCAAGTTCAGAATGACTGTAGTCTCGTAACTTTCCTCGAATTTTTAATTCCGAGAATGGTATCGATTGCGGCGTCACCAGGTCGGGATAAGGAAGCGGGGCAAGCTGCTAAAGCAGGGTTCCCTGGCCTGCCGGGACGTCGAGCCTGGGCTTGATGCCGATGTGCTCGAAGCCTTCTTGCGTGGTGCGGCGGCCCTGCGGCGTTCGGACGATGAAGCCGATCTTCAGCAGGAACGGCTCAACAACGTCTTCAAGGGTCTGTTGGTCTTCGTTAATGGTCGCGGCCAGCGCCTGAATACCAGCCGGCCCGCCCTGGTAGTTCTTCGAGAGGGTCGTCAGGTACAGGCGGTCGAGCCGGTCGAGGCCAAGCGCGTCGACACCTTCGATCCCCAGTGCTTCGGAGGCAACGGACTTGTTGACCGCCCCGGTGTGCCTGACCTCCGAAAAATCCCTTACCCGGCGTAAGAGGCGGTTCGATATCCGTGGCGTACCGCGCGAGCGCTTTGCGATTTCCAGGGCACCTTTGCTGTCGATGTCGACTTCGAGAATTCTGGCTGAGCGGGTCACAACTTTTGCCAGGTCTTCGATCGAATAGAAGTCGAGGTGGTAGGCGAGACCGAACCGTTCGCGGAGGGGTGCGCTGAGCATGCCGGCGCGGGTTGTTGAGCCGATCAGCGTGAACGGTTGCAGGGGCAAGTTGATGCTCTTGGCGAAGGCGCCGGAGCCGGTCATGAAGTCGACCCTGAAGTCTTCCATTGCCGAGTAGAGGTACTCCTCGACCGCGTGTGAAAGCCGGTGAATTTCGTCGATGAACAGGACGTCGCCGGTCTTTAGATTTGAAAGCAGCCCCACGACATCAGCCGGGCGTTCCAGTGCGGGGCCTGATGTGTGGACGAGGGTGGAGTCGAGCTCGCGGGCGATGATGTGGGCGATGGTGGTCTTGCCGAGGCCGGGCGGGCCGTGGAACAGGGCATGGTCGAGGGTGTCGCCGCGTTTCCTGGCAGCCAGTACCGCAATCGAAATACTGTTGACGACCTCTTTCTGGCCGACGTAATCGCGAAAATGGCGGGGGCGCAGATCGCGGGCCATGCGCTGTTGAACGTCAGTAGAATCTGGAGGATTTTCGGCGAGTTGTTGTGCGCGCTCCTCCAGCGCCTGCTCTCCGGCGATGATCTCGGCCTCACTCCCGGAATCACCGGGTCCGCGGTCAGGGGGAGTCGCCTGGACTATCCGTTCGCGTCCGTTTTCATCTGATTTTTCTTGTTCATCGGGTCCTGCAGCCAACTGTCAATTACTCCTGTTGAGAGACCTGTGCCCTGAAAACTTCTCGCATGAGCGCCTGTAGATCGTCGATCACTTCCGGGGCGCGGCGAATGGCATCTTCAACCTTGTCTCGCGCCTCTGTTGGCCGGTACCCGAGAGTGACGAGCGCATCGACCGCTTCCGAGCGTGCATCGACCGGGGACTGGGTATGGCCCTGTTCTGAAATGCCGGCGTCCTGGAGCAGCGCGGTGGCGGCCACTTTGCCACGCAGCGTTGCGACGATCTTCTGGGCGGCCCGGCTGCCGATTCCGGGTAGTCGCTGGAGTGCGCCAAAATCCTCGGTCTCGATGGCCGAGGCAATGGTTGAAACCGGGAAGACAAGCGCGGCCGCGGCCTTGGCGGGGCCTATGCCTTCGACCTGGATGAGTTGTTCGAAAAATTCTTTTTCGCTGGGATGGCGAAAGCCTACGAGCATCGGCTTCGGTTGCCGCTCTGTTACGTGGTAGTAGATTTCGAATTCGACCTCCGACCCGGCGCCGATGCCGTCGTTGGCCAGCGACTGGTAGACATAGGTCGGCAGGCTGACCTCGTATCCGACGCCGCCGGCAACGACCACCGCTTTCGCAGGGTCGCGGGTGATATTGCGGATGGTTCCTGTCAGGTAGTTGATCAATTTCGGTTACCTGGCTGCCTCTATGGCCTCGACCGCCGGGCTATCGGCCATGATCGCATGACAGATGGCGATGGAGAAGGCGTCGGCCACATGTTCGTTTTTTGCGGCGTCGGGGTTTTTCAGGTGTGCGGCCACGGCCTGCTTGATCTGGTCTTTATCGGCCCTGCCCGAGCCTGTCACGATGTTCTTTGCCCGGGTCGGCTGGTAGTTGAACACGGGGAGTTGAGCTTCGCCGGCTGCCATAACGACGACGCCCCTCGCATGACCCAGCAGGATGGCAGTTTTTACGAATCGGGCGTGCGAGTGGAGGTCTTCGATGGCTACCGCGTCGGGATTGAACTCCTGGATCACGTCCCGAATCACTGAGTAGATCTTAAAGAGGCGTTCCTCCATCGGCACACCTGACTTGGTGCGGACGACCCCGCCTTCGACGGCCCGGTACTCGCGATCTACGATGTCGATCACACCGTAACCGGTGTTGGTGAGTCCGGGGTCGATTCCGAGTATTCGCAATTGGGAGGTCCGTTCTTCGGGTACGGCTGGGCGTTACAGAATATAAGAGCGAATCCAGTTGCGGAGTCTAGTCTTATCCCCGCCTGATCTCGAAGCAGACATGACTTTCACGGGGTGATCGATATTACCTTGCCGGTGTATTGTTACGAATCGAATTTCGGCGCCCCGATCAAAGCGCTTACAAGTTATTCAAAAAGGGTTCGGATATGCAGCCGTTCTACAACGAACAGCAGACCATGTTGGCGACGACCGTGCGGGAGTTTGCGGCCGAGAAGCTGGCACCCCTGGCCGACGCAGTTGACACCCTCGCGGAGTTCCCGATCGACCAGTTCCGGGGGCTCGCCGGGCTGGGCCTTACCGGCATGACGGTTCCGGAGGAGTTCGGTGGTTCGGGCGGTGGGTATCGAGACTTCATGGTGGTGCTTGAAGAGGTTGCGGCTGCCTGCGGTTCGACGAGCACGGTGCTGATCACCCACGTTTCACTGGGATCGCAAACTATCAATCACGGCGGTTCGGACGAGCAGCGCCAGAGATGGCTTCCTGCGCTGGCCTCGGGCGAGAAGATCGCAGCGTTTGCTTTGACCGAGGCCAGGACTGGGTCGGATGCGCTTGCGCTTGAAACCACTTTGACCCGCGATAGCGATGAGTACGTGTTGAACGGTTCAAAGTTATTTTGCACGAACGGTGCGGTTGCGGACGTTTTTTCCGTTTTCACGAACCATGACAGGGCCGCCGGACACCGGGGGGTGACAGCAGTTGTGGTCGAGAAGGGGACTCCGGGCTTCACGATCAACCCGCAGCACGGCAAGATGGGCATGAAGGGCTGTGCGACGGCCGAGCTGGTGTTCGAGGATTGCCGCATACCGGTGGGCAATCGGCTTGGCGAAGAGGGTGAGGGTTACCGAATCGCTCTCAAGATTCTCGATTCGAGCAGGATCATGATCGCGGCCCAGTGCCTGGGTCTTGCGAAGGGTGCGTATGAGGCTGCGCTTTCGTATTCGAAGCAGCGTGAGACGTTCGGGCGGCCGATCGCCACCCGGCAGGCGATTCAATTCATGCTGGCCGATATGGCGATCGAGCTCGATGCAGCGCGTTTGCTGACGTGGCGGGCTGCTGCCCTGTACGACGAGGGGTTGCCGCACGGAAAAGAGGCAGCCATGGCGAAGGTGTACGCGTCGGAAGCCGCGGGCCGGATCGCAAGCAAGGCGCTGCAGATTCACGGCGGCGTGGGTTATTTCAAGCCGTCGGTGGTCGAACGTATCTACCGGGACCAGCGGGTGACCGAAATTTACGAGGGGACGTCGGAGATCCAGCGGCTGGTGATTTCGAGGGCACTGATCGGGGAGCTTTAGGGTGCCATTGCCACGTTTCCTCCGGCAGGGTGGGGGTTGGCTGAATCGGAACGTCGAGCCGGTGGGGTTGGGTGCGCGCTTGCACTTGTGCCTGATCACTTGTTCGACCCACACCCTAACCCTCTCCCTGTCAGGGAGAGGGGACTGGTTAGGCGGCCCTCTAGACCAGCTGCGGTTCAGGCGTGAATCCGACGCATTCGGGCGTGTACTCCGTCAGGCGCTTCGCGGCGACCTGAACCGCCTCCGGGTTGGAGTCGACCAGTACGAACAGCCGATCGTTTCTGGCGGCCGCGACGCCGGTCGTTCCCGAACCAGCGAAGAAGTCCATCACCATGTCGCCGGGGTTCGAGTGGACTTTTACGATCCGCTCCAGAATCGCAAGCGGTTTCTGGGTCGGATAGCCCGTACGCTCTTTTCCGTTGGTCGGTACGATCGTCTGCCACCAGACGTCGGTTGGAACCTTACCCCTGGCAGCTTTTTCTTTACCGACCAGACCCGGTGCCATGTACGGGATGCGGTCGATCGCGTTGGCATTGAACGTGTAGTTGGCGGGATCGATGGCATACCAGAAGATCGTGTCGTGTTTGGTGGGCCACTTTTTCTTTGAGCGCCCGCCGTAGTCGTACGACCAGATGATTTCGTTGATGAACGATTTGCGCCCGAACACCCGGTCGAGCAACACCTTGCAGTAGTGCGACTCGTGCTGATCGACATGAAGGAATATCGACCCGTTATCGGCCAGCACCCGGCGGGCCTCGTCGATTCGGGGAGCGAGAAAAGCCATGTAGTCTTCGAATGCATCGAGGTACGAAGTACTACCCTGTCGTTCTGTCCGATACCGGTTGCCGCCGAATCCGGTGCGGTCACCGCCCTCGTCGCGCACGGTTTTGAGGCGAGTGATCGACTGCTGGGTTCCTGTGTTGAAGGGAGGGTCGATGTAGATCAGGTCGACCGCGGCATTGGGAACTTCACGAAGGAAATCGAGGTTGTCGGCGAGATTTATCGAGTTCTTTTTCATGACAGGTTCTAAGTTAACACTGTCTCTAAAACATTAACAGCAGGTTGGTTCGCCGCCCATATTAGGATCGTTTTAGGTGAAAACGTTTGTATGACAGCGCTCTGATTCCGGGTTAGCTTCGATGGGTCAACGAATTAACAGGTGAACACGGGGAGACGAACGATTGGCCGATTTATACCAGGTGATTCTTGTTGCCAACAATGTGGGCCGACTTGCGAAGTTCTACCGTGACGCACTGGGGTTTGCGGTCACAAATCCCGAATCTGCCGGTGATCTGGCTAAAGAGGCTTGGGTCACGCTCGATTCTGGCAGCTGCCAGCTTGCGATTCATGGCGGTGGTGAGGTGCGCACGAGCGGCTCGGTGATTCTCTCGATCAGGGTCGACGACCTGGACTTTGCGGTGTTCGACCTGAAAGAAAAGGGCTTCGAAGTCGAACCGATTTACGAGGTGGCCCCCGGGGTGAGGTCGGCGAAATTGCGCGATCCCGAGGATAATAGGCTGTCGCTCGAACAGTTCAGCTAGTACAAGCCTTCTCAGCGCAATAGCCAACGCTCGATTTCCCGACCGGAATCTGCGGAGTGGAGGGCTCAGAAGTTTCCCTCGGCCGCTTCTTTCAGGATCTGCTTGTCCAGCGCCAGGTCCGCAACTGTCCGCTTCAGTCGTGCGTTCTCCTGTTCGAGTCTCTTGAGCCGTTTTGCCTGGTCGAGGTTGAGTCCGCCGTACTCGCGTCGCCACCGGTAATAAGTGTGGTCGGTGACACCGATCCCACGTACTGCCTGACCAACACTCTTGCCGCCTGCAACGGCAACCTCGACTTGCCGGAGCTTGTTCAAGACCTGCTCCGGGCTGTGACCTTTTCCTGGTATTTCTGCCTCCCTTCAATTCATCCAGTATCTGATCTTTCAACTGGATACGTTTGTGGGGGTCAGGTCACACCTTTCGTATACATCTGGCTCCCCCGATAAACGGTCCGCCAGCGTCACGACTATCGTTTTTCTGCGATTAATCATCACGAACGGTTTTCGCAGGCATGTATCTGGCGATACAGTGTGCTGATGTCGATTTTCCAACTTCTTTCGCGCCGAACCCGAACCGTCCTCGCAACCCTGTTCCTGCTGGTAATCGCAACGGTTGGGTGCTCAGGTGGGAGCAACTCAACCGCCTCGGAGCAATCACCGGAAATCGTCGGCGACTATCTGACTTGCAAGGGTTTCGTCGATGCGCCGAACATCGAGGCGGTCACCGGGGAATCCGGCCTGCAGGCCCGCGAACGCGTAATCGCGGTTACAGGCGTCCCCGGACTTGTCGACAGTGGCGCGGTGAACAACTGCCTGGTCGAGGTGTTCGAGACCGTCGATTCAAACGATGTCCCGTTCCCGGGCTCGTCCATGACGCTATCTATCGTGAAGTTCCAAAACAACGAAACTGCAATGACCCTGTTCGATTCGACCCTCGCCTCTGTCCTGCTCAGTGTTGAGCAGATCGGCGACCTTGCAGAAGTTAAGCAGGAAGTGATTGGTGCCAACTCGTACATGCTCGACATCAGCGTGGGCGGCATCGGCGCAATCGTCGTGTTTGTTTCTGAGGGGGTATTCGTCTCAATGATCTCGACATCTGACGCCGACGGTAGCGCGCTCCTGAACGGGGCGCAACTGGTCACCGCAGCCGAGGGCGTCCAATCACGTCTTCCCGGATTTGCACAATCACGGTTCACAGATAAATAATCGACTGCATACGAAACTAGGCAGCACGTTCAGTCAAGCGCCAGCAGCCTGCCAGAAGCCCGAAAAGGTCCGAAAAATGCGCCTGTTCGACTACGACCGAGCCACCCACATCATGCGGTCGACTGGCATCGATGTAATCCTTGCGACTTCCCGCCACGGAGTCGGCTACCTGTCCGACTACTGGCACCCGGTGAGCGACCAGTTCTACGTACTGTGGGACACTCAGGCAACGCACATGACGATGGTTGGCCTTCCTGCCGACAACGAGCGTGACGCCTTCATAGTCGCCGGTGCCTCGGAAGGTACGACCCTCGAAATCATGGACCCGTGGATCGAGGACCGTCGCTACTGGGGTCCCGGTTACTATATCCAGACATGGGACAACCCGCTCGACCCCAATCCCCCGGTTGGCGACCCGATGGAAGTTGCCGCCAGTGCTCTGAAAGAAAAAGGCCTCGGAAACGGCACAATCGCAATCGAACAGCGATTTCTTGGATCAAAGTATTCAGAACGGCTCATAGAACTGCTCCCAAACGCTACTTTTGTGGACGCCGAAGATGCGATCTGGCAGTTGCGCATGATCAAGTGCGACGAGGAGATTCGCCGCGCCCGGATCGCCTGTGAACGCGGCAGCAAGGTCTGGCTCGACACCATTCACGAAGCCGAAGAGGGCATGACCCAACCCGAATTGCAATCCGTGTACAAGCGACTCTGCATCGAAAATGGAGTCGATTACGAACGTGCTTACATGATCTTCGGGCCGGCAGGACTCGACCTGTCTAACGGATCGCCCGCTTCGGGCGATCTCGAACTTAAAAAAGGGATGTTCATCCGAATCGACGGGCAATCCAAGTACCAGGGCTACATCTGCAACCTCTCCCGCATCGTCGGTTTCGGCGAGGTGAGCGACTCACTGGCGGAGGCACACAAGATAGAAAAATGGCTGGTGGAGCGGTGCATGGAGGAGATGAAGCCCGGAATGAAGGCCTCCGACGTGCGCAAGATCGAACTCAAGCTGTACGACGACATCGGCTACCCGCCTGTGGTCCCGTACACGGGACATGGAGTCGGCAGAGTGGTCCATGAACCGCCATATCTCGCGCTGAACGACCACACGGTCCTGCAGCCAAACATGATCGAGACGCTCGAGCCCACGATCTGCCACTCCGAAGGCGGTGACATGTTCATCTCGATCGAAGACCAGTTCCTGATCACAAACGACGGTATCGAATGGCTCACCGAATCGGCCTCGATGGAGCTTTACGTTTAGGTAACGGGCGCTTGCGGTCGGATTTTCTGGCGATTCGCCTTGCCTGAAAGTGAGGGGCGAAGCCAAAATTTGTTTCGGCTTCGCCCCTCATGTTTTCGATTCAAGTCGGATTTTATTCCGCCGATCGCCTCGGAAGCCTGATCGCCTTGCGTCGCCGGACCAGCACGAACACAATCACGCCCCCGATAAGCCATGCGGGACTGAGGATCAGCAGCCACAGGCCGCCCTGCGCAAGAAACACCCCAACCGACTGCAACGTTCGCCCGGCGTCCCGCACGGTGCTGCCAGCGTCTAGCTCAGCGGCTGCCACACCTATGGTTTCTCGTACGAACACAAGTAAGCTACCGGAAACCTCTACTTCACCGACATCAGTCTGACCGGTAATCGTGAGAGTCACGAAATAAGGGTCGGACCGGAAGTTCCGGTAAGTGTGTATCGCGTCGACCTGCGCTGCCTCTTCAGAGTCACCGAGGTTGCCTTTGATTGGTGCCGAACCGTCGCCAAAGTTCCACGAGTAGGCCAGTTCAGAAACTCCTTCAGGTCGCGTGAACGAAGCGTTCAGCTCAACCTTGCTACCGGCCTCAATGGTCTGATTTTCACCGGCAAAGACTTCAATCACCGGGAGCCTGCTCACCGTGGTCACCAGCGTGGCGTTACCCTCGGCAACACCGCCGTCGCCAAAGCCGCTCAACTCGACCGTGACGATGAACGGAGAGTCCTCATCGCGATCGAAGAAATGGACTATCGGAGCGGTGATTACCTCGTCGCCATCACCGGTCGGGGCAATTCGATCAGTCGATTGCTCTAGCGATCCGTCGCCGAAGTTCCACGTAACGACAAACTCCTCCATCTCTTCGGGCGGGGTGAACTTCGCACGGTACGTGACCGGGTGTCCAACAGCGGCAGTAATGTCCTCGCCAGCATCAATCGCCAGATCGATCGGGACCGACTCGAGTGAAACTGAAATGAATGAAAACGCAGAACTCTGCGACAGGAATTTAAGCCGTGCCTCAAGTGATTCTAGGTCGCTCTGAATGCTGGTGATTTCCTTCTGAATCGTAATCGCGTCTTTGACGCTGAACGCGCGGTCGTAAAGCACTCGAAGTGCTTCAAGCGTGTCGTGCAGTGTTTGCGAGCGAGCGGTGACATCGGTGAACTCTTCCGTGAAGTCTTCGCTGCGCGTGGTCACGAAATCGACCTCAACCGCGAGAATAGTGAGCTGTTCGATCACATCGTCGAACCTATCGGCAGGCACGCGGATCGAGATGCTGCCCTGGAACCGCCTCGACTGGACCGATGAAACGACCCACCCACCGGCTGCGACAGCCGTTTTCGATATGTCGTCCAGCGATTCGATAACGCTCTCGACTTTGATACCCAGGTCGGCAGTCCTGACAATCACCCGCCCGTCGGTCGCCGCCGCGATCTCGGCTTCAACGGAAGCTGAACCGCCGAATGAACCCACATTCACAGAATCGACCGAAATCAGATTCGATCCGCCATCGGCATCGCCAGCAGACTGTTTTAGGGACTCCGTCTCAAATACTGCCGCGGGGGCGGCCGTCGCGGCCGGGGCAGCCCCACCCGAAAACCTTCCGGGTGCCAGATGGGCCGGTTCCGGAGCACCGATTCCAAACTCCTCGGAGCTGTCTTCGCCTCGTGCAAGGAACGCGCCACTGGTGCTATCGTCCGACCCGCCACTGCAAGCAATCGCGACCGACATCACCATTACTGCAATCACAGGCAGAAAATATCGCGGGTTGAAATGGAAATTCATAACTGTCCCTCTACACCGTGTGGACCACCGGCAGCACCAATCGTTCCCGATGCCGGTCGGCAATCGCTGAAGTATCTTATTACCCACTCTGCGGCGGGCCTGTGTTGATATAACGTTCTACTCGCACAATTTGTTCCAGCCGCTTCTTGATTCGGCAACATAAAGTCCGGAGTAACACATGGAATACAACCTTTTCGGACGCACAGGTGTGCAGGTAAGCCAGCTTGTTCTTGGCTGCATGATGTTCGGACAGAAGACCGACCTCGACGACACATGCCGAATTGTCGACCGCGCTATCGACGAGGGAATCAACTTCCTCGATACAGCTGACGTTTACGGCGGTGGTGCTTCTGAAGATTTCTTGGGTGAGGCACTCAAACGAAACAGCAAGCGTGACCGCATATTCCTGGCGACCAAGGTCAACGGCCGGATGTCAGACGACCCCAACGACATCGGAAATAGCAAGCTCCACATCGTCAACGGTCTTGAGGCAAGCCTGAAGCGTCTCAAGACCGACCATATCGACCTGTACCAGCTGCACCGCCCCACGTCACACATCGCCATCGACGAGACGCTGCGGGCCATGGACGACCTGGTCTCGTCCGGCAAAATCCGTTACGCGGGCACCAGCAACTTCGGCTCGTGGCAGGTGGTCGAATCGCTGTGGGCATCAGAAAAGTTGGGACTGGGCCGGTTTGTCAGTGAACAGTCGCCGTTCAACCTCGCCGACAGGAGGGCCGAACGCGAACACATCCCCATGTGCCGCACCCACGGCCTCGCGTTCATCCCATGGTCACCACTCGCGGCCGGGGGGCTGACCGGAAAGTACAAGCGTGTCGAAAGCCAGGCCACTGGCACCCGTTTCGGCGATGAGACCGACCCCGGCAAGATGAAGCGCTTCAGCGACGGTGTCATGAACATAGCCGATGGGCTGGCACCGATCGCCGAAGCCCACTCCGCAACGGTCGCCCAGGTCTCACTGGCCTGGGTTGCCGCCCAGCCCGGAGTAACCGCACCGATCATCGGCCCGCGCACCATGGAACAACTCGAAGACAACCTTGGCGCCCTCGATGTGGAGTTGACCGCGGATGACTTCGCCGCGATCGACCGGCTCGCACAACCCGGAACCAACGCCGCCGATTTCTACGAAGCCAGCTTTAAACCCAACGACCACCGCTTCTAGTCTCGCGTTGCCAACTTTTTCCGCCTGTGCGCTCTCGCTCTGGCTCAGCCACCGCGACACCGCGCAGATCGTCGACCTGTGCATCAACGCTCCCAAATCGCACCGCGACGACATCTTTAACGCCACGTCCGACAACACCTGGAAGATCTTCGATATCGCCCACGCCAAAGAAGCGCTCGGTTACAAACCAGAGGACCGGGCGGGCTACGATTTCACCCCCCCGGGAGTACTCAAGAAGCGACTAGCTGGGTTGGTCCTCCCTCCGCTGGAGGGAGTTAGTGGGTGGGTGAAACGTCGCGCCGCCTCGACCCTGGTCCGTCGGTAGACTTCAACCCACAGCCTAACCCTCTCCCTAGCAGGGAGAGGGGACACGTACACTCGCAGCACCCCCCACATAACGTATCCTGACCCGCTATGGAACTCAGGGACAATGGAGCGCTGCTGGTTGGCACAAAGCGCGTCGGCGAGCGAGTCGCGCTCAGGCTCGCAGCCGAAGGTGTCAATATTGCTATCGTGTACCGCCGGTCAAAAGACGAGGCAGAACGGCTCCGGCAATCCGTCCAACCACTCGTCGAGCGCACCGCACTGATGCAGGCCGACCTGGCTATCGAAGATGATGTCAAGCGCATTGTGAGTGAGGCGGAACGACAGCTTGGCGGTCTCCGTTTCGTAATCAACCTGGCCTCCGACTACCCGCGTGCGCCGTTCGATTCACTGAATGCCGAATCGTGGGATCGGGCCATGAGCACCGCGAAAAGCTCGTACCTGCTCGCAGTTCACTCTGCACGGGTGCTAATGAAAAACAGCGGGCCAGCGCGGGGCCACATCGTGATGTTTAGCGATTGGGCCGCAGGCGAAACTCCGTACACCGACTACCTGCCGTATCTGACGGCCAAGGCTTCGGTCGATTTCATGACGAGGGGTTTTGCGGCCGAGTTGGCACAGCACGGGATCCAGGTCAACTCGATTGCACCGGGTCCGACCATGAGACCGCCCGAAATCAGCGAGGAGAGCTGGCAGCGCGACGTCCTGGCCCGGGCCCCGCTGAAGCGGGAATCTTCGCCTGACGACATCGCCGACCTGATAGTCACCCTCCTGAAGTCTGAGACAATCACTGGCGAGACGATTCGAGTCGATTCCGGACGACACCTCGCCGGTCCCGGCACGATGTGAAGCGTATTACCCGGGAACGTCCGCAGAAGCGGAACGAAGGCGATGGCAATGTCGCAATTTAAAGTCACCAAGCAAATCGAATTCTGCTACGGCCACCGGCTGCTCAATTACGACGGCAAGTGCAAGCATCTCCACGGCCACAACGGCCTGCTGGAAATCGATGTCGCCGCAGGGTCGCTCGACGCACGAGGAATGGTGGCCGATTTCGGGGACATCAAGGATGTCGTCAAAGAGTGGGTCGATACAAACATGGACCACCAGATGATCCTGAGCAAAGACGATCCCATCCTGAATTTGCTGCTGGATCTCAACGAACCGGTCTATGTGATGGACGAAAATCCCACTGCCGAGAACATAGCAAAGCGCATCCACGAAGAAGCGCAGAACGCCGGGTTGGACATCATGGAAACGCGACTCTGGGAGACCCCTTCAAGCTACGCGTCGTACACCTCAAGTGAATCGAGTAGCTGAGCGTGACGAAAGTAGCAGCGCTGGCGAGCGGAGGTCTGGACAGCGCAGTCATGCTGGCCAACCTGGCAGAACATTCGCAGGTCTACCCGGTTTACATCGAAGCGGGACTGGTCTGGGAGCAGGACGAAAAAGCTTCACTCGAAAAGTTCCTTGCCTCGCTCGCACACCCCGGAATCGAACCGGTCACCTACCTGTCGGCACCCGTCGGACCACTTCTCGACTCTCACTGGAGCGTCAAAGGTCAGGCGGTTCCCGGTGCGCAGGCGCCCGACAGCGAAATGTTCATCCCGGGGCGTAACGTCCTGCTAATCGCGCTGACAGCGGTCTGGTGCAGCACTCACGTTGTAGGCCGTATCGCAATCGGATCACTTGGCGGAAATCCCTTCCCCGATGCAACACCTGAATTCTTCGAATCGTTCGCCAGCGTGCTAAGTGCAGGACTGGGACACGAGATCAGCGTTGAAGCTCCGTTTCGCGGGCGCAAAAAAGCCGATTTGATACGGAGCCACAGCGGTCTGCCGCTCGAACTGACGCTGACCTGCGCGAACCCCGCCGGCACCTCGCATTGCGGCGACTGCAACAAATGCACCGAACGGCGTGATGCCTTTCTGGAGTCGGGTGTTGAAGACCGAACGAAATATCTCAAATGACCGATAGCGAAACGCCCTGGTACACGCAGTTCTACGGTCGGGATTACCTCGATGCCCTCGGGCCGGGGTTGACCGACACCGATCAAGAAACGCAGTTCGTCATCACCGCTCTCGCACTGAAACCCGGAGACCAAGTGCTCGATCTCGCCTGCGGACAGGCCCGCCACGCCGTGCTACTGGCCAGGCGAGGAATCGACATGACCGGTCAGGACCAGAGCGCCGAGTACCTCGATGATGCCCGTGCCGCCGCAATACGAGAAGGCGTCGAACTGGCGCTGGTGAACAGCGATATGCGCACGATTCCCTTTGAACGGCGTTTCGACGCCGTAATCAGCATGTTCACCTCGTTCGGCTACTTCGATTCACAGAGAGACGACCAACAGGTGCTCGCCGAGATCAGCAAGGCCCTCAAGACGAATGGACATGTGTTGATCGACCTGATCAACCGTGAGTGGGTTATCGCAAACAACCAGCCGTCGGAAAGGCGCGAAAACGCCGATGGCACCGTGGTACTGGAAGAACGAGAACTTAACCTGCACACCAGCCGAAACCAGGTGACCTTCACCTTTGTTGATAAGCACGGCAAAAAAAGGGAGTCGATCGGACACCGCATCAGGCTCTACACGCTTACTGAGATCATCCAGATGCTTGGCGAAGCCGGCCTGAGCTTCAAACAGGTATACGGCGGTTTTGACTCCGAGCCGTACACCCCATCAACCCGCCGGATGATCGTGATCGCCCGCAAGGGGCGGCGTTGATCCCTTTTCCCGACCAGAGCGGCGGGATAGTAGCCCACACGCAACGACCTCTCACATCGGCTCGCGCTTCACTTGCAGATGTCAGGAGCGCAAGCCATCGAATCGTGGTGCCGCGCCGCCCCAGCGGCTGATCCCGCTGTGCTGGTCGGGACGAGGGGATGACTTGGACCGATAAGCGAGACCAACTCAATCTGAAAACGATCGCCTTCAGCCCGGCAAATTCTTCTCGAAGTACCTCTGCCAGTTGCGCCACATCACGTTCTCGACATCGTCCGTGTCCCAGCCGCGCTCTCCGAGAATCACCGCAATTTTCTGATAATCGGCAACCGTATCGACATCGTAGGGAGCCCCGATCGCCCCTCCCTGCCCATCGGTATCTCCGCCAATCGAGGCGTGGAGCGTATCTCCCGCCATTTCGCAGACATATTCAATATGATCGACTACGTCTTCGAGCGTAACGTCCTCCGGCTTGAACAGGTCTTCCCGTCTTTCGGCCCTCTGGCCACTCCAGTCTTTTTCGACGTTTCGGGTCAGCATCCACGTGTCCATCGAAGCCCCGATAACGGCCCCTCGTTCAAGACAGCGTTTCAGCAGTTCGTCACTCATTTGCCGCTCGCCCGGCACAAGCGCCCTGCAATTCTGGTGGCTGGCGAGTATCGGACCCATGAAGATGTCGAGCGCCTGCCGGACACTCTCGTCAGCGGTGTGCGTCACGTCGAGAATCATGCCGAGAGAGTCCATCTCCCTGAGCAGTTCCGGCCCGTCTTCAAACAGGCCCCCGTCCAGCCCGGTGCCCGTGCCGTGGCCGTAGCGGGCCGGGCCGTAGTGGCCCAGGCTGATGATCCTGAGCCCATCGTCGTACCACTCGTGGACCTGCTTCGGCCACAGGATAGGATCGGACCCTTCCATACCCAGGAAAAACCCTACCGGCAGGTCTTCGTAGGACTCGGCGTTCTCCCATTGCTGCATGTGCTCTCTAACGTCGGAAGACGTGCGCAGAATTCGGGCTTCACCTCTGGTCTCGAGTATCCGGTAGTAGGCCATCTGCCCCTGGCCCAGGGCGTACGACAACTCGTCGCTGCGCGGTCCGCCGGGCATGGGCGCACCGTCACGGTGCTGGTCCACCACCACCTTCACCAGGGCGGCGGCCACTCCGCCGCGCCGCATTTCCGGCAGTGATGCCATCGTTTCGGAATCGGCCCGGTCCGGGCGACCGCCGGGAAGGGCCGGTGCCGACCTCACCTGGTCGATCGGGAGTGTCAGGTCCCGGTTCATGCGCACCGCAAGGGCCATCGGGTAGTCGCCATCGATTATCAGCATTTCAAAGTCCCTTCCGTCAATCAAACGATCTGGTTCCTGAGTTCCGACTCGCCACTCCAGAGCCGACCCAGGTTATCGTCGAGAATATCGATCACCCGCTCTTCGTAAAGTCGTGTTTCGCCTCCGGTGTGAGGGGTGATAATCACATTCGTCATGCCCCAGAATGGCGAATTGGCGCCCAGCGGGTCCTCCCAGAAATGGTCGATCCCCGCGCCCGCGATCTCGCCCGAATCCAGCGCTTTAACCAGTTCAGGTTCGTCGACACACTGACCGCGGGCAACGTTAATCAGGTAGGAAGTCTGCCTCATAGCACCAAGTACACCGACATCGACAATGTTCGTCGTTTCGGGAGTCAGGGGGCACGTGAGCGCAAGGAAATCGGCCTGCGGGACCAAGTCGCTCAACCTGTCCGGTGTCACCACCTCATCTGCAGGACCGACCGCGGTCGATGGGTCCCGTTTCGTCGCCAGGACCCGCATGTCGAACGCTTTGGCAAACCTCGCCAGCCGGGAACCGATAGCACCCATCCCAACGATCACCAGCGTCTTACCGAGTAACTCATCTTCCCGCATCGCAAGATCGCCAATCATGCCCCGCCATTTGCTGTTTCTCTGGTGGTCGCGCCCGGTGTGAATATGCCGGTTAAGACCAAGCATCAGCGACATCGCATGCTCGGCAACCGCGTTCTGGTTGACTCCGGAAGCGTTCGCAAGCCGAATACCCCGATCACGTAGCTCATCAAGTGGAAACTGGTCGTAACCTGCGCCAATCGACTGGATGTACTTCAGCTTCGACGCCCGCTCCAGCAGCGCGTTGTCCCAGAAACCCGAAACAACGAAAACATCTGCCTCGCCGATGCGGTCCATCGTTTCTTCAGGCGACCATGTCTGGAAATAATTCACGCCCGGACCGCGCAGCGCGTAGCGCTCCTCCATCCGGTAAGCGATATGTCCAAAATGAACTACCGTGTCGCTGCCCGACGGGAAACTCTCGGCCATTTTTTCTCCAATTCGATCCCTATCAAAACACCCGGCCAGGCAATCACGCCTGAACTCGCCGGCAAACTAGCGCAGTCCCGGCTCCGATGCCGACCAAGATGATACTAATAATGGCCATTTCAAGTCGAGCGATGAAATTCGCACACCGGTGCAACACAACGGGATACGCCTGATCAACGACGCCGGAACTGACCCGGGGCCGGCAATTTCAATCAGCAGGCTCAAGTTCGCGTTCGGAAAGAGGCAGTTTCTCAACGGGATCGACCTTGATATTGGCGATCGGAAATGGATACAGAGTTGTTGGAGTGCTGATAAAGAACAGATCCTTCAGCGGATCGCTGGCAGATTGAAAGTAATGCTCCCTCTCGTCGATGAGGCCGTATCACTGGCGAAACAACTGGGGTAACAGGTCAACTCTTGGGACGATGGCGCCCAGACCAACTCGCCCAGTCGGTACTACAATTTGTGACTGCGCTCTGACCGAGCGACAAGCGGCCCGCACAAACACCCCTCCAGGAACCCATGTCCACAAACACCCTCGCGAACCTGCTCAATCCTTCTTCACCTAACGACGACTCGATCATCATTCCGGGTGGCCCGACACTTTCTTACGCCCGCTATGACGAAGAAATCGAGCGCGTCGCCGGACTGCTCGCAGGCGCTGGCGTAAAGCCCGGTCGACCCGCGTCGATCGTTCTCACCAACTCGCTCGAGTTCATGGTCATGTTCCTGGCGGTCGCACGGGCGGGGGCCGTGGCTGCGCCGCTGAACTCTGCCTACACGGTCGACGAGTTCAAATTCTTCATGGAAGACGCCGATTCCCAACTGGCAATCGTTCCGCCCGGGGCGCACCTGGGCCGCGACGCCGCCACCGAACTCGGCCTCCCGATTCTCGAAACATCTCTCGAAGGCGACTCGGTCGTTCTCAGCAAAAACGGCTCGAAACTCACGACATCCGCCGATCCCCAGCCACCGTCTGAACAGGACGTGGCCCTGTTCCTGCACACCTCGGGAACCACCAGCCGACCCAAGGGCGTCCCGCTTACCCACGCCAACCTGATGAAATCCATCAGCAACATCAAAAACCACTACGAGCTCACCCCCGACGACACTTCAATAATCGTGATGCCGTTATTCCATGTGCACGGGCTGATGGGCGCGTCCCTTTCGACCCTGAACTCGGGCGGCTCGCTCGTAATCCCGCCACGATTCTCCGCCACTACTTTCTGGGACATCCAGCGCGAAAACTCGGCGACCTGGTACTCGGCGGTACCGACCATCCACCAGATCCTTCTGATGCGTGCCGACGATGACGGCGCACCGCACCAGTCGTTCCGCTTCATCCGGTCGTGCTCGTCGGCACTGGCACCCGCCGTGTTCGAACGACTCGAAGACCGCTTCGGTGCCCCCGTGCTCGAAGCCTATGGGATGACCGAGGCCTCGCACCAGATGTCGTCGAGCCCGATGCCCCCGGGAGAACGAATCCCAGGGACCGTTGGCCAGGCGACCGGCGTACAGGTCGCGATCATGGACATGGCAGCAACGGGCGACATGCAAAATAAAGGCGATATCGGCGAGATCGTCATCAAGGGCGAAAACGTGATGCACGGCTATAACAACAACCCCGAGGCCAACACAGAAGCCTTCGTAGATGGCTGGTTCCGCACCGGCGACCAGGGCTTCCTCAGCGAAGCCGGTTACCTGACCCTTACCGGTCGAATAAAAGAACTTATCAACCGGGCGGGAGAAAAAATTTCACCGCTTGAGATCGATGGCGTCCTGCTGAAACACCCTGCGGTCGCTGAAGCGGTCTGCTTCGCGGTTCCCGATGAAAAGTACGGCGAAGTCGTTCATGCCGCAGTTGTCCTGAAGGGCGATGCTGACGCGGAGTCGATCCGAACTTTCTGCCGTGAGCAGATGGCCGACTTCAAGGTGCCCGATTTGATTTACATAGCTGACTCGCTCCCACGCACCGCAACCGGCAAAATTCAGCGAAGGCACATGGTGGCCGCCTTCGCCAGCGGGGACTGAACGCCACCAGCGCCAGTATCCTGAAGCGACACACGAGTGCGCAGAAAACTGATACTGCTCGTCCTGATAATGGCGATCTCGGTTGTCGGGGTCACGGCGTGCTCCCCCGACTCCGACGATTCTGAGGTAAGCCCGCCAACTGGCTCGCACGCGACGTCAACCGCCGACCAGTCCGAGCAGTCGAATCAGCCATCTGTAACCCTTTGTACCCCACTTGCTCAAATATCAACCGGAATGCGGCCCGCGGCCGTTCGGTTGCAGATAAGCTAGGTCACCGTTCGCACTGCGAACCACACAACGAAATTCGGAGTGATGGTTGAATTATGCCAGTGACATGCGTTTTACCGGCGAATCGACCTGGTTTACGCGGAAGGGTTCATAAATGCTGCTAGGTGTTGCGGGTCTTGTACCGGGCGACTGGAAATCGATTGACGGGGCCGTCCTCGACAACGTTGCCGAACACGGTTTCAAGACCGTCCAAATTCGAGTGACCGACCCTCAATCGTTAAAAGATAGCGACGTTACCCGCCTCAAGGCGATGTTCTCCGGCCGCGGCTTTGCAATGCCGCAGACCGTTGGCAACTACGGCGGCAAGCTCATCGCAGAAGACGAATCCGAACGCCGGGAAGAGATCAAGTTCGTCAAACGAATGGTCAACCTCACTGCCCGCCTCGGCAGCCCAAACACATATCTTCGCCCCGGCAGCCTGAACCCGAAAGGCGGTTGGTTGCCGCATCCGCAGAACCATTCGCCAGAAGTCTGGGACCGGCTCGTCGATAGCACAAAGCAAATCTGCAGAGTTGCAGAAAACGAAGGGATCATGATCGCCGTCGAGGGCGGAGCCGTCTGCCCGGTATCCACGCCCCAGAAAATGAAAGACCTGATCGACGAAGTCGGGTCGAAAAACCTGGGATTCAACATGGATCCTGTCAACTTCATCGACTCGCTCGATACCGCCTACGATTCCACTTCACTTATCAATGAGTTTTACGAGTTGATACCCGACCGAATTGTCGGGGCCCATGCAAAAGATTTCACGGTTGTTGAAGGCTTGCTCACACATTTCGAGGAATCGATCATTGACCAACCGGAAAGCCTGCTCGATAACGAAGCGCTGCTGCTCGGACTCCAAAAAGTGAACCCAAACGCCCACGTACTCGTGGAACACCTGCCCGACGATAAAATTCCAATTGCCGCCGCCGGGATTCGCCGAGTTGCTGAACGTGTCGGAATCGAATGGGACTGAAACCTTTCACAACAATCTGAGACTCCCACATGCGCAACCGATGGCTATGAACGCAAATACTGCCGGACCATCTCACCTGGCCCCGATGGTCTTAACAGCAAAACATATTCCAGGAGATAACAAATGGCCGCTGATCTCACCGGCAAGCGAATAATCGTAACCGGAGCCGCAACCGGCATAGGCCGCTCCACAGCACTCCGCGTTTCTGCCAACGGAGCAAAAGTGGCTGCTTTCGACGTCAATGATGCCGACGGCGCAACAACGACCGGCGATATCAACGAGGCCGGAGGCGACGCCCGGTATTGGCATGTTGACGTGCGAGATGAAACTGCAGTCGCGGGCGCGGTCGCGGCGGCCGAAACCTGGCTCGGTGGCATCGACGTGCTGATCCACGTGGCCGGAGTGCTCCAGGGCGCAGCGGTCGACCTCGATGAGTTTCCCGAAGAGATGTGGGACACCGTCGTGGACATCAATTTGCGCGGCTCGTTCGTGATTTCTAAATTCGTTTCCGGGGTTATGAAGAAGCAGCGCTCGGGCGTCATCATCCTCACGGCGTCAGGGGCAGGCGTGCTAGGCGGGAGCTCTTCTTTCGCCTACGGTTCATCGAAGGGCGGCGTTCACGGCCTGGCGCTCGTAATGGAAGCGAACCTCGAAATATACGGAATTCGCGTCAACGATGTCCTTCCCGGCGCGGTCGCCACACCGCTCAAGGTCACCCAGGTCGGCGTGATGCACGAGGCCGGCGGCGGCGAAGGCGACCTTGAAGAGAAGATCGGCGCACTGGTGTCGCCCGACGATATCGCGAAGGTCTACGCGTTTCTCGCCAGCGACGAAGCCAGCATGGTCAAAGGGAGCGTCCGTACGCGCTAGGGATTGGATCCGGTCCTCCCTCCCTGCTAGGAGGGAGTTAGAGGGTGGGTTGCCCTGTCGCTCCAGAAGGAAACAAGCGCGCGATCTCGGAAATCGTCTCGGCCGTGCTGAGAGCCGAGCTGTCCACGACCGGGACGTCCGGACCATCGGACCATCCAGACATATCATCGTAAATCTGCCGAAGCATCTCGACCGGGATCTTATCGACGCTTAGTCGGGCGGCATTTCGATCAAGGATGACCTCCCATTGCGGAATGATGGCGACGCAATCGATTTCAAAAGGTTCAAAAGCGCGTCTCCATCGGTCGAGACCTGCAGGCTCCCAGTTCGGAAACACCACGTCGTCAATCACACTGCTGATCCCGGACTCAACGAACCTTAATGCAACGGATGCAACGTTCGATCTCGCAACATTTAGTTGTCTCTGCGCCTCTTCATTACAGCCGGCCCGCGGGTCGTGATATCCAGACTTGATCAGCAGCCGAAACGAGTCGAGAGACAGATGAGCGCACATATCGCGCCTCGTCTCCGCCCAGGCACCAGCCACCGTCGTTTTTCCGGCGGCAGCAGGACCTGTGATCAGCAATGTAAGGCCCGCCCGAACTCACTTACTCGCTGCCCGCCGTGTCGCGCTTCTCCCA
>Ga0207991_1000488_pt1 | contig 26482 bp, 25 predicted proteins | sample ETN07SmetaG_FD_185786 | JGI IMG/M metagenome (GOLD analysis project Ga0207991, IMG submission 185786) | Marine microbial and viral communities from oxygen minimum zone, Eastern Pacific Ocean - ETNP2014F14-07SV275 (SPAdes) (version 2) | ecosystem: Environmental > Aquatic > Marine > Oceanic ...
TTCTTAATTAAACTGCTCTTCCTCAGTAGAGCCTTTTAATGCAGTTACTGAAGACTCGCCTCCCTGAATAACAGTAGTAACATCATCGAAGTAACCTGCGCCAACTTCTTGTTGATGAGAAGCAAAAGTATAACCTTTTTTAGCGGCTTCAAATTCAGGTTCTTGAACCTTGTTAACATAATGCTTCATACCTTCACCTTGTGCATAATCATAAGCAAGGTCGAACATGTTATACCACATATTATGTATACCAGCTAAAGTGATGAATTGATACTTGTAGCCCATTCCAGCAATTTTTTCTTGAAAAGAAGCAATTTCAGCATCATTTAAATTCTTTTTCCAGTTGAATGAAGGTGAGCAGTTATAGGCTAGAAGTTGGTTGGGATTTTCAGCTAATACTGCATCTGCGTATTCTTGAGCAAAGCCGAGGTCCGGTTTTCCTGTTTCACACCATACTAGGTCAGCATATGGGGCATATGCAACACCTCTAGATATAGATTGTTCGAGTCCATTTTTAACAACATAAAAACCCTCTGCAGTTCTTTTACCAGTTACAAAAGGGGCGTCATAAGGGTCAACATCAGAGGTAAGTAAGTTTGCAGCTTCGGCATCAGTTCTTGCTAATAGCAGGGTGGATACACCCATTACATCAGAAGCTAAGCGAGCGGAGATTAGTTTTTGTACTGCCTCTTGTGTTGGAACCAATACTTTGCCACCCATATGTCCACACTTTTTAACAGCTGCTAACTGGTCTTCAAAGTGTGCGCCGGCAGCACCATTAGTAATCATATTTTTCATTAATTCAAAGGAGTTTAATACACCTCCAAATCCCGCTTCAGCATCTGCAACAATAGGTAAAAAGAAATCAATGTACTTATCGTCATTAGGGTTAATTCCTTGAGCCCACTGAATTTCATCTGCTCTTTTGAATGTATTATTTATTCTCCTAACCATAGTAGGAACTGAGTCATATGCATAGAGTGATTGATCTGGGTACATCGTCTCAGAAGTATTTCCATCTGCAGCAACTTGCCAACCCGATAGGTAGATGGCTTCAATTCCAGCTTTTGCTTGTTGCATTGCTTGACCTGCAGTAATTGCGCCCATACAGTTCACATAGCCTTTTTTAGACGAGCCATTGACAAGATTCCAGAGTTTTTCAGCACCTCTTTGAGCGTAAGTGCATTCAGGTTGAACAGAGCCACGCAATCTGACGACATCTTCTGCAGAATACGTGCGTTTAACATTTTCCCATCTAGGGTTTTCTTGCCAGTCTTTTTCTAAGGCTTGAATTTGTTCTTTTCTGTTCATTGATTTCTCCTTTTTATTTATATATATTTCAGACAGTTTTTAGACAGTATTTATGCATATAGTTAAATACTTAAACTTTTGATAAAAGTAATATTTACTAGAATTTTTATAATACCAAAATTTTTTTTAAAGGGCGCATAATTTTACGTTATAATATTTTTTTTTCATAATATGAAATAAAATGAAATCAAGGTCTATCGATAAGAGCTACAACGCGATCGAAAAATGCTTGCAAATTCTATCTATGTTTTCATTGGATAAATCTCAGTTCTCAATTAAAGAGATATGCGATCAATTAAACTTTAATGTTTCAACAGCATATCGTATTCTCAGTACCCTTGAAGATTATGGCTATGTCTCACGACTTAAAAATAAGGAATATGTTGTGGGTACACAGGCGTTATATTTGAGCGCTATTTATACCCAAAGCAACCATTTAGAGCAGATTCGTCCTATTGTCGATAGAATACGAGATATATCTGGTGAAACTGCATCTTTCTTTGTGGAGGAAGATAATATGCGTATTTGCCTTTATAGAGCGCATTCAAGAGATGAAATACGCCATAACATTGAACAAGGGTCTCGTTTAGAGCTTAATCGAGGAGGGGCAGGTCGAATTATCTTGGCTTATGGGAAGCGTAAAAATGATAAACAAGGCTTCTATAAAGAGATTCGAGATAAAGGTTACTACTTGTCAATTAATGAACACAATGCAGCACTTTTTGCACTAGCTGTTCCTGTCGTTTCAAATAGTGGCAAGTTTGTCGGTTCAATTACTGTCTCAGGACCTATTAGTCGTTTTGATGATGAAAAAAAAGAAACACACCTAAATCTGCTTAAAGATCAACTAAAAAATATTGTTATGCCATAGAAAATTAAGACTTAGGGCCTAAGCTAAAAACCTTATTTTTTTAATATATTTTGCCTTTTTCTGATAAAAGAATTTAACAAATGAAAGGCATATAATTTTTTTCGATATCAAAGTAACTTATTCGAGAATAATCTTATTTGTGACACTCATTTAGTATGTATCATTAGTTTTTTTTATATGTAAACTTGTTTGATATTATCTTATGAAAAAACATTTATATATCCATGGTGCTTATTACAAATCAAGCTCTGGCGAATCCTTTAAGACTATAAACCCTGCGAATGGGAAAGTTATTGCCAACGTTGATCATGCCAATGAAGAAGATGTTGAGAAAGCCATTAAGTCTGCTGAACAAGGTTTTATTACTTGGAGCTCCATGACAGCGGTTGAAAGAGGTAGAATTCTTTTGAAAGCGGTTACTATTCTTCGTGAAAGAAATGATGAACTTGCTGCCTTGGAGGTTATGGACTGCGGCAAACCTTTGCAAGAAGCTAACTGTGTGGATATCCATTCTGGTGCTGATGTAATAGAATATTATGCTGGACTTGCTCCTGCTTTACAGGGAACTCAGCAAGATTTAGATTCCAATACGTTTTATATGTCAAAGAGAGAACCTTTGGGTGTTTGTGCAGGTATTGGTGCTTGGAACTATCCTATACAAATTGCTTGTTGGAAGTCTGCAGCTTGCTTAGCAGCAGGCAATTCTATGGTTTTTAAGCCATCTGAAGAAACTCCACTAAGTGTGATGAAGCTTGCTGAGATATATACAGAGGCAGGAATGCCGCCCGGTGTCTTTAATGTAGTGCAAGGGGATTATCGTGTTGGACAATATTTAACAAGGCACCCAAGAATTGCTAAAGTTTCTTTTACTGGTGAAAGTGGAACCGGGAAAAAAGTTATGACAGATGCTTCAGGAACGCTCAAAGAAGTAACTCTAGAGTTGGGTGGCAAATCACCATTAATCATTTTTGACGATGCTGATATAGATAATGCAGTATCAGGAGCATTATTGGCTAATTTTTATACACAGGGAGAAATCTGCACCAACGGTACACGTGTCTATGTTCACTCCAAAGTTTATGATCAGTTTTTAGAAAAAGCATCTTTACGTAGTAAAAAAATAAAACTGGGCGACCCTATGAACCCAGATACACAGATGGGGGCATTAATTAGTTCGAGGCATCTTAATAAAGTGATGGGTTATATAGATAAAGCAAAGGCATCAGGAGCAAGATTAGTAATAGGTGGTAATCGTTATAAATCAAAAGAAACTTCTAATGGCTTTTTTGTTGAACCAACAATATTTGCTGATTGCAAAGATGACTCAGACCATGTTATTGATGAAATTTTTGGTCCGGTAATGTCAGTTTTGAGATTTAATAATGAGGCTGAAGTGATCAAAAGAGCAAATGATACTAAGTTTGGGTTAGCTGCAGGAATATTCACAAAAGATATTAATCGTGCTCATCGAGTTATTAACCAATTAGAGGCTGGAATCTGTTGGATTAATAGTTGGGGTGACTCTCCCGCTGAAATGCCTGTTGGGGGTTATAAAGAGTCAGGAATAGGGCGGGAAAATGGCCCTGAGACTTTAAAAAGCTATACTCAAATTAAAAGTGTTTTTGTTCGATTAGACAATATTGAAAGTCCTTATTAATATGAGTAAACAATTTGATTATATTATTGTTGGTGCAGGATCTGCAGGATGCGTTTTAGCTAATCGCTTGACAGAATCTGGAAGCAATGAGGTGTTACTATTAGAAACAGGTGGTAGTGATAAAAATATAATGATTCAGATGCCTACTGCTTTATCTTATCCAATGAATACTGAAAAGTATGCGTGGCAATTTCATACTGAACCAGAACCTTTCCTCGATAACCGAAAGATGCATTGCCCGAGAGGAAAAGTAATGGGCGGCTCCTCTTCAATTAATGGAATGGTTTATGTTCGGGGACATGCCCGAGATTTTGATCAGTGGGAAGAGCAAGGAGCAAAGGGCTGGTCATATAGAGACTGTCTGCCTTACTTTAAGCGCTCTGAGACTTGGCATAAGGGAGAAGATGATTACCGAGGAGGCGACGGTCCTATTGCTACCTCGAATGGAAATAATATGAAGTTAAACCCTCTCTATGAAGCATTTATTGAAGCTGGTCAAGAAGCAGGATATCCAAAAACTAGTGACTATAACGCTGAACAACAAGAGGGCTTTGGGCCTATGCATATGACTGTCGGTAAGGGTATACGTTCTTCTACCTCAAATGCCTATATTAAACCAGCAAAAAATAGACCAAACCTTACAATATTAACTGGAGTATTTGTTCAGCGAGTATTGCTCAAAAATAAAATTGCAACAGGAGTTGAATACAAACTAAAAGGAAAAAATGAAACAGTTAATGCCAGTAAAGAGGTAATACTTTGTGCTGGCTCTATTGGCTCACCTCAGCTCCTTCAATTATCAGGAATAGGACCAAGAGATGTTCTAGAGAAAGCTGGCGTTGAATTACATCATGAGTTGCCTGGAGTTGGTGAAAATCTTCAAGATCATCTTGAAGTTTATTTTCAATATCGTTGCAAAAAACCAATCACACTTAATAGTAAGTTAAATTTATTTAGTAAGGGTCTTATTGGTGTCCGCTGGATACTATTTAATACTGGATTAGGCTCCACTAACCACTTTGAGTCTTGTGGATTTATTCGCTCACGTGCGGGCATTGAATGGCCTAATATTCAGTACCATTTCCTGCCAGCAGCAATGCGTTACGACGGCAATGCAGCAATGAATGGTCATGGCTATCAAGTCCATGCTGGGGTGAATAAAACAAACAGTCGTGGCAGTATTAAAATAAACAGTTCAGATCCACATGCCAAGCCAACAATTCTGTTTAATTATTTAGAGAGTGAACAAGATAGACAAGACTGGCGCGATTGTATTAGGCTAACAAGAGAGATATTAAGCCAACCATCTCTTGATGAATATAACGCAGGTGAAGCCAGTCCGGGTATAGAGGTTAGTAGTGATGATGAGATAGATGAATGGGTTAGAGCTAATGTTGAAAGCGCCTATCACGCATCATGTTCTTGCAAAATGGGTGATATAGATGATCCTTTGACTGTTGTAAATAATAAAGGTCAAGTAAATGGTATTGCAAAATTAAGGGTAATTGATTCATCTGTATTTCCAAGCATACCTAACGGAAACCTTAACGCTCCTACTATAATGTTGGCTGAAAAAATGGCTGATTCTATATTAGGAAATACCCCTCTTCAGGCAAGTAATGCAGATGTATGGATTGACCCAAATTGGCAAAATTCTCAGCGTAAAGATAGACCTAAAAGATCTATCCAGAGTTCTTAATTAATCAATGAAATGAATATTTGCATCCTAGACTATATAAGTATAAAAATGACACCAATATCTTTAAATTTTATTTTACTGTCATGGAAGTAGTTAAATTAAATACCTATATAGTTGCTACTCCTAAACCACATATCGGAGGCATGTATTGGATTTTTCTGTCTATCGAAACTAGATGCGGAATCACAGGTATTGGAGAAGTCTATTCAGCATCTTTTCATCCAGAGGTTGTTGTTAAAGCAATAGAAGATGTATTTGAGCGTTATTTAAAAGGACATGACCCTCACCATATAGAGCGCTTTTATAGAGAATGCTTTTCAAGTGGCTTTACCCAGAGGCCAGATTTGACGATGATGGGCGTATTAAGCGGCTTAGAGATCGCATGTTGGGATGTTATTGGAAAAGCTGCAAATAAGCCAATTTATGAGCTTATAGGCGGTAAAGTTCATGACAAACTACGTTCGTACACTTATTTATATCCAGAAGATAAAAATGGCGTTCTTAATTATGAAGATCCAGGGCTTGGCGCAAAGTCTGCTATTAAGTTTATGGAGCAAGGCTTCACTGCGCTTAAGTTTGATCCTGCTGGGCCTTACTCTATCTATTCTGGACATCAAATATCATTGAGTCGTTTAAATCATTGCGAAAATTACTGTAGAGAAGTTAGAGAGGCTGTAGGAGATAGATGTGATATTTTAATAGGCACTCATGGTCAATTAACGCCAGCATCTGCAATTCGACTGGCAAAACGTTTAGAAAAGTTTGACCCTTTGTGGTTTGAAGAGCCTGTACCTCCAGGTCAGTCTGGTGCAATGGCAGAAGTTGCAAAAAACACTAGTATTCCTGTAGCAACTGGTGAACGATTAACTTCAAAGTATGAATTTTATGATATTTTGAAAAATAACTCTGCTTCTATTATTCAAATGAATTTAGGCCGAGTTGGTGGAATTTTAGAAGCAAAAAAAATTGCTAGCCTTGCTGAAGTTTTCTATACCCAGATTGCTCCCCATTTATATAACGGTCCAGTAGGTGCTGCAGCAAGTATTCAGCTTGCAACTGCAACACCTAATTTCTTAATTATGGAAAGCATCAAGACTTGGGATGGGTTTCATGAGGAGGTTTTAATGGAACCATTAAATTGGAGTAATGGAAACATTATTCCTTCAGATAAACCTGGTTTAGGCGTTGAACTTAATCTTGAAGTTGTAAGGTCAAATTCACCCTATAAGGGGAAAAAGCTTCATCTTTCTATGGATTCAAATCCTTATTATGTTGAAGATGATTAAATTTATATAGTTATTAGGAGATATCAATGAAAGTAGGTTTTATTGGTTTAGGAAATGCAGGTGGCAAGCTTGCTGGTAGCCTATTAAGAAATGGATTTGATCTTACAGTGAGAGACCTAAATAAAGAATTTGTTGATGAATTTGTAGAGCGAGGTGCTAAGAGTGGTAACTCACCAAAAGAAATGGCAGAGTATTGCGATGTGATTATTACTTGTTTGCCATCACCTAAGGCATGCTCAGAAGTAATGGAATCTAAGGATGGGATCTTAGCTGGACTTAGTAAAGGAAAAATATGGCTAGAAATGAGTACAACTGATGAAGCTGAAATTCGTCGTATTGGTGCTTTAGTAGATAAGGTGGGTGCTTTGCCAATTGATTGTCCTGTTTCAGGGGGGTGTCATAGAGCTAATACTGGCAATATTTCAATTTTTGCAGGTTGTAAACGAGAGGCATTTGAGCTTGCTTTGCCAATATTAACAACTATGGGTCGCCGTGTATTACATACTGGTGATTTAGGGACAGCTTCTACGCTTAAAGTAATGACGAATTATTTAGCAACAGTTAATTTAACTTCGATTGCTGAAGCACTAACAACAATGAAAGCTCTTGGTATGGATATGAATGTTACCTATGAAGCAATTAAAGTATCTTCTGGAAACTCGTTTGTTCATGAAACTGAGTCTCAGGTTATTCTAAATGGCAGTAGGGATATAAGCTTTACAATGGATTTAGTCTCTAAAGATGTTGGAATTTTTAATCAGTTAGCTGAGCGAAAAGGTTTAGAACTTGAAATTGCACCTCTTATAGTTGATATCTTTAAAGATGGTGAAAAGCGATATGGATCACGCGAACTTTCACCTAATATCATTAAAAGGCTTGAAGAAAGGGCGGATGTTGAAGTTTTGGGAAATGGATTTCCACCTGAGATGATTGATGATGAGCCTGAAGAAGATGGCTATGAGGTGATTATTAATGGGCGCCAAGATTATTAATTTATTTGAATTTAAAATATTGATTTTATGAAAAGTAACCAAACACCAAATTTTAATCCAAAAAATATTGTAAATAATATTACTAAGTTGACAGAGAATGGCTTAAAAAAATCACTAATTGCAAGTAATGGAAATGATTGGGATAGTGTAGTTGCTTTGCTAGATGAATCTGAGCACGTTATAGGAAGAGAAATGAGTGTAAATTCTCATCTCAATGCGGTTATGTTTTCTGAGTCATTTAATGAAGAGTATGAAAAAACATTACCAATAATTTCTAATTATTACAGTGAGATAGGCGCTAATAAATCTTTATATGAGGCCTTTAAAAGGTTAAAAAAATCAAATCTTAATAAGCAACAAAAACATATTGTGAAAGATTCTATTAAAGGTTTTGAGCTTTCTGGTGTTGGGCTTGAGGGTGAGCACTCAGATCGATTTAAAGCAATCCAAGAACAGCTCAGTGTTTTAAGTAATCAGTTTTCAAAAAACGTTCTTCAGGCAACAAATTCCTGGAAAAAAACAGTCTCTATTGATGACCTTAAAGGTTATGGGGAGGCTGAGATATCAAAGGTAAAGGTCGGTGATGAGTATGTTATTAATCTGCAAATACCAGTTTATATTGATCTCATGACCTATGCAGAAAACAGGGAGCTAAGGGAAGAAATTTATCGAGCATATATTTCTAGAGCATCTGATATTGGTATTACCCCAAAGGAGTTTGATAACCGCAACATTATGAATGAAATTTTAGAGTTGAGATTGGAGTTATCAAAACTCTTGGGTTTGTCAAACTATGCAGAATATTCAGTTCAATCAAAAATGGTGGAATCTCCTGAAGAGGTAATTAGGTTTCTAGAGAATCTAGTTGACCTTTCACTGTCACAAGCTAAAAAAGAATTAATAGATTTAGAGGTTTTTGCGGGTCATACCTTAATGCCATGGGACTTAATGTTTTACTCAGAAAAATTGAAGCAAAAAATGTTTGATTTTAAGAAATCTGATTTAAAGCCTTTTTTTCCTGAAAGTTGCGTCCTGAGTGGTCTTTTTTCAACTATTCAGCGACTATACAGTGTCACCCTTACTGAGATTGAGCAAGAGTGCTATCACCCTGACGTTAGAGTGATAGAAATTAAAGACAAGAGAGGTTCAATAGGGCGTATATATCTTGATGTCTACGCAAGAGAAAATAAACGTGGTGGTGCTTGGATGTCAGATTTTCAGGGGCTTTATAATGATTCTTTGCCTGTTGCTTTTGTGGTTTGTAATCTAAATTCTCCTAAAGGCGGAAAGCCTGCACTATTTGATTTTGATGAGATAGTTACACTTTTTCATGAATTTGGTCATGCACTTCATCATTTACTAACTAAAGTTACTTTCCCTTGCGCTGCTGGAATTAGTGGTGTTCCTTGGGACGGTGTTGAGCTTCCTAGTCAATATATGGAAAACTTTTGCTATGAACGAGGTGTTATTGATTTGATATCAGGCCATTGGGAAACTGGAAAAAAGTTACCTGATGATCTGTTTAACAAAGTGATTGCTTCTAAAAATTTCCAATCTGGCTTGCAAATGTTGCGTCAATGTGAATTTTCATTATGGGATATAAATACCCATATTTCCGACCAGGATACTTATAAAATTCTTGATACAGTTAGGCTAAAAACTTCATTAATGCCTATTATTGATGAGAATCGTTTTCTTAACTCTTTTTCCCATATTTTTAGTGGCGGTTATGCTGCTGGATACTTTAGCTATAAATGGGCTGAAGTTTTAGCAGCTGATGCTTATGAACATGTAAAGTCTAGTGGAGGTATAGACTCTAAGGCTGCAAATGACTTTAGAGAATGCATTCTTGAAGTTGGGGGAAGCCTTGACTTTATGCAACAGTATGTTAAGTTCAGGGGAGTAAGACCAAAAATTGAAGGTCTTTTAAAAGCATCTGGAATTACAATATAAGTTTTTATAAACTGGGTAAAATAAGTTTCATATTGAGAAATGGCAGAAGTCAATGATTAAATATTTATTACTAGCAATTTTTGCTTTGGCAGTAATTGGTGGTGCCTTTGACTATAAATCAAATGACGACAGCTTGCAGCTTATAATTAATAAAAAAGAAGCCTTTAATAGTGTTACTAATGGAGGTAAACGTATCTTTAAACTGATTAGAAGTATGATTTCAGATACAGATTTAGCTGATTCAGCATCAATAATTTTAGAAGAGAATTAAACTCCTTCTAAGGCATCTTAGATATTACAAGCGAGCCATTCGTTCCACCAAATCCAAACGAATTGGAAATCGCATGATCAATCTTCATTTCCCTAGCTTCATTTGCAACATAATCTAAATCGCATAGAGGGTCTTGATTAAATATATTAATCGTTGGTGGGGCAATTTGATCTCTTATCGCAAGGGTGGTGAAAACTGCCTCTACTCCACCTGCAGCTCCTAATAAATGACCAGTCATTGATTTTGTTGAGCTCATTACTATGTTTCTAGAGTGATCTCCTAGCGCTAATTTAGCGGCATCTGTCTCAGCAAGATCTCCTGCTAGAGTAGAAGTTCCATGAGCATTGATATAATTTATTTGCTCAGCATTAATACCGGCATTATTAATGGCATTTCTCATACATCTTGCTGCACCTTCACCACCTTCAGAAGGCAGGGTCATATGATAAGCATCGCTACTCATACCGTAACCAGAAAGCTCACCATAAATTTTAGCGCCACGCTTCTTTGCATGCTCATACTCTTCTAGCACCATAACTCCTGCGCCATCACCAAGCACAAAGCCATCCCTATCGATATCCCAAGGTCTGGAAGCGGTCTGAGGATCATCATTTCTAGTTGAAAGGGCGCGAGCGGCTGCAAAGCCACCAAGACCACAATTCGTTGTAGACATTTCGGTACCACCTGCTATCATAATATCTGCATCACCATACTCAATAATTCTTGAGGCATCACCAATATTATGAGTACCAGTAGTACAAGCAGTCACAATAGCAAAATTTGGCCCTTTAAGGCCATATTTAATTGATAGATTGCCTGAGACCATATTTATGATAGAAGAAGGCACAAAAAAAGGCGATATTCTTCTTGGTCCTTTTTCTCTAAAAAGGTCTGCAGTTTTTTCAATAGTTGTTAATCCGCCAATACCCGCACCAATAGCTACACCAATCCTTTCTGCATTTGACTCGGTAACTTCTATTCCGCTGTCTTCAAAAGCCTGTATTCCAGCGGCCATACCGTAATGAATAAAAATATCCATTTTTTTTGCTTCTTTTGGGCTGAGGTATTGACTAATATCAAGGTTTTTTATGGTCCCACCAAACTTAACAGTTTGATCTTCAGTGTTAATATTTTCAATTAAAGCAATGCCGGATACTCCATTGACGATATTGCTCCAAGAGTTATTGACATTATTTCCTACCGGAGAAACAACTCCTAACCCGGTTATTACAACTCTTCTTTTCTTCATATTAGATTAAATTAACTTTTATAACGAAACTAAATAATTATTAATAGTATTGTTTGGGCGTTGAATTTAGACTTTATTTTATATAAAAAAAAGGCGTCTTACTTATTAAAGTAAACGCCTCGATTGGATTTTTTATGAAGTGTTATTACGTATTTGCGTTGATGTAATCTATTGCTTGTTGGATGGTAGTAATGTTTTCTGCTGCTTCATCAGCGATTTCGCAATCAAACTCTTCTTCAAGAGACATTACTAGCTCTACAGTATCCAGTGAGTCAGCCCCTAAATCATCAATAAATGAGGCATTATTGTCAATTTCACCCTTAACATCTAACTGTTCACAAACAACTTTACGTACTCTATCTTCAATACTCATTTTGAGTTTAATCCTTAAATAATTTAAAAGGTTACATTTTATCTTCAAAAAACATTTAAATAGTGCTAAATTTAATATTTATTGATAGTTTGTTGGATCTTTGACGTTTGCATGAGAAAAGCCGTTTCGTCTAAGAACGCATGCATCACATTCCCCACAAGCCTCTCCATTTGAATTAGCTTGATAACAGCTAATGGTTTGCGAGTAATCAACACCAAGGCTTAGTCCTTTTTGAATAATCTGAGCTTTGGTGAGATCAATTAGAGGAGTGTGAATTTTTAACTCACTACCTTCTACAGATTGCTTGGTTGCAAGATTTGCCATTTCTTCGTAAGCCTTAATATATTCTGGCCTACAGTCTGGATAACCAGAATAATCTAGTGCGTTAACTCCAATAAAAATAGACTGGCTTTCGAGAACCTCTGCCCAGGCAAGTGCAAATGACAAAAAAATTGTATTTCTTGCAGGTACATAGGTTATAGGAATTTCATTACTTTCACTATACTTTGGGACTTCGATGTCTTCATCGGTTAGAGCTGAGCCCCCAATATCCGCTAATGATATTTTCATGATTCGGTGTTCATATACTCCATATTTTTGAGCAATGGTTTTTGCAGAATCAAGCTCTGAGCGTTGCTTTTGTCCGTAATCAAAGCTTAATGCATAGCACTCAAAATTCTCTGCTGTTGCAATTGCCAAGACTGTGGTTGAATCTAAGCCACCAGATAAAAGAACAATGGCTTTAGACATTAGCCAGATTGCCTTTTTCTTCTAGCCAAGATTTACGATCTGCAGCGCGTTTTTTTGAGAGCAGTTTGTCCATCATTTCTCTTACCTGTAATGGGTGGTCCAGTGTTAACTGAATTAATCGTCTAGTATCAGGCTGCATGGTTGTTTCTCTTAATTGCTTAGGATTCATTTCACCTAAACCTTTAAATCTTTGAACTTGAATTTTTTGACGACTATTTTCTTTTAAAAGTTTAGCTTCTAATGCGCTTCTTTCTTTATCATCAAGTGCATAAAAAACTTGCTTTCCTGCATCAACTCGATAAAGAGGAGGCATAGCCGCATAGACATGACCCTGGCTAACAAGCTTAGGGAAATGTTTAACAAACAAAGCGCATATTAAGGTAGCAATATGAGCGCCATCAGAATCTGCATCAGCTAGGATACAAATTTTTCCATAGCGCAATCCAGAAAGATCATTGCTATCAGGCTCTAAGCCAATTGCAACACTAATATCATGAATTTCATTTGAGGCAAGAACTTCAGATGAGTCAACTTCCCAGGTATTAAGAATTTTACCTCTTAAAGGCAGAATTGCTTGGTAGTCTTTATCTCTTGCCTGTTTTGCTGAGCCTCCAGCAGAGTCTCCTTCAACTAGAAAAACTTCTGTTTGCTCAAGGTCGGTGCTAGTACAGTCAGAAAGTTTTCCAGGTAGGGCAGGACCACTAACAATTTTTTTACGAATTACTTTTTTTGCAGTTTTAAGTCTTGATTGTGCGTTAAGAATGGCTATTTCAGCAATTTTTTCCGCTATATCAGTGTGCTGATTAAGCCAAAGGCTGAAAGAATCCTTAACAACGCCAGATACAAATGAAGCACACTCTCTTGAAGATAGTCTTTCTTTTGTTTGACCTGAGAATTGTGGATCTAAAATTTTAATTGATAAGACAAAGGCAATTTTTTGCCAAACATCATCAGGTGTTAGCTTAATATTTTTTGGTAATAAATTTCTGAATTCACAAAACTCTTTTAGTGCATCTGTAAGGCCAGATCTGAGACCATTAACATGAGTTCCGCCTCCAATTGTTGGAATTAAATTTACAAAACTTTCAGCAGTAGTATTACTTGTATTTTCTGTCCAAGTTAGTGCGCAATTAAGATGTTCTTCTTTGGATTTAAATAATATAACAAAAGGAATTATAGGAATACAGTCTAATCCATCTAAGGAGGCTTGAAGGTAGTCCGTAATTCCGTCTTCATAAATCCATCGATCTCTGGTTTCATCTATCTCATTATCAAAGGTAATTTCTAATCCTGGACAAAGAACCGCTTTAGAACGAAGATTGTGGCGTAGTCCTTTGATGGAAAATTTTACAGTATCAAAATATTGAGGGTCAGGTACAAATTTAATTAAGGTTCCCGTGTTACGTTTTCCAATAGTGGCTATTTCTTCTAAATCTTTGGATTTTTTACTTGAATTAAATTTCATATAGTAATGCTTAGCGTCTCTTTTAATCCAAACTTCAATAGATTTTGAGAGAGCATTTACTACAGAAATTCCAACTCCATGAAGTCCGCCAGAAAATTGATACGAATCATTAGAAAATTTACCACCAGCATGAAGCTTCGTAAGTATAACCTCTACAGCAGGTGTCCCTTCTTTAGGATGAATATCAATAGGAATTCCTCTGCCATTATCTTCGACCGATAAAGAGTTATCTTTATGAAGTATTACATTAATTTGAGTTGCATAACCAGATACAGCTTCATCGACGCTATTGTCAATCACTTCTTGAGCTAGATGGTTAGGGTTTTCAGTATTTGTATACATGCCTGGGCGTTTTTTGACTGGCTCCAGACCAGTTAGAACTTCTATTGACGATGCGTCGTAATTAGACATAGTTTGTATAGGTAATAATTGGCAATCATAATACCAAAAAAAGCCCCAAAAAATGGGGCTTTTTATTAGATTAACATTTAGTTTTACATCATGCCTGGCATTCCACCACCCATACCGCCCATATCAGGCATTGCAGGAGCAGAATCTTGTGGCTTATCAGTCACCATTGCTTCAGTAGTAATCATTAGGCCTGAAATACTTGCTGCATGCTGAAGCGCTGCGCGAACTACTTTAGTGGGATCTAAGATGCCCATTTTAAGCATATCGCCATACTCTTCTGTAGCGGCATTAAAGCCAAAATTGCCTTTGCCTTTTAAGACTTCATTTAGAATAACAGAGGCTTCACCGCCACCATTAGTAACAATTTGCCTTAAAGGCTCTTCTAGGGCGCGTTTGCATATGTTAATACCAACGGTTTGGTCGTTATTGTCACCCTTAAGTGAGTTAAGTGAAGAGATAGCACGAACAAACGCAACACCGCCTCCAGGGACAACACCTTCTTCAACAGCAGCACGCGTAGCATGAAGTGCATCATCGACGCGATCTTTTTTCTCTTTCATTTCAACTTCAGTTGCAGCTCCAACCTTAATGACTGCAACACCTCCAGAAAGTTTGGCTAAACGCTCTTGGAGTTTTTCTTTATCATAATCAGAACTTGTTGCTTCAATTTGTGTTTTGATTTGACCAATGCGAGCCGTAATATTCTTTTTCGCACCTGATCCATCGATAACAATTGTATTGTCTTTACCAATCTCAACTCGTTTTGCAGTTCCTAGATGTTCTTCAGTAATACCTTCAAGTGATAATCCAAGCTCTTCAGAAATAACTGTACCACCAGTAAGAACAGCGATATCTTCTAAAATAGCTTTACGACGATCACCAAATCCTGGCGCTTTCACTGCAGCAACTTTTACAATACCACGCATATTATTTACAACTAGAGTTGCCAATGCTTCGCCTTCAATATCTTCTGCAATAATTAGTAGAGGTTTGCCGGCCTTTTGGACTGCTTCAAGTGCTGGCAATAAATCACGAATATTTGCAATTTTAGAGTCATGTAACAAGATAAAAGGTTGCTCTAAATCAGCAGTCATAGATTCTTGGTTATTAATAAAGTATGGAGAAAGATAACCACGATCAAACTGCATTCCTTCAACAACGTCAAGCTCATTTTCAAGTGTTGAACCCTCTTCAACTGTAATTACGCCTTCTTTTCCAACTTTTTCCATAGCTCTGGCAATAATTTCGCCAACGGATTCATCTGAATTTGCAGAAATTGATGCAACCTGTGAAATTGCTTCGCTATTTTTACAAGGCTGAGATGATTTTTGTAAGGCTGAAACTACAACCTCAGTCGCCTTATCGATACCTCTTTTAAGGTCCATTGGGTTCATTCCAGCTGCAACAGATTTAACACCTTCTGATATTAAAGATTGAGCTAAAACTGTCGCTGTTGTTGTTCCATCACCTGCGATATCATTAGTTTTTGATGCTACCTCTTTAACCATTTGAGCACCCATATTTTCAAATTTTCCATCAAGCTCAATTTCTTGTGCAACTGATACACCATCCTTAGTAATTGATGGAGCACCAAATGATTTATCAATAACAACATTTCTACCTTTAGGGCCGAGTGTAACTTTTACTGCATTGGCAAGCGTATTAACGCCCGACATCATTAAATCTCTAGCTTCTGAGCCAAATTTTACGTCTTTTGCTGACATTTTATATCTCCTTTAATCTTCAATTACTGCAACAATTTCATCTTCACTCATCACTAGAAGTTTTTCCTCTTCTACTGTGATTTCAGTGCCAGAAAATTGGCCAAACATAACTGTATCGCCAACCTTAACATCCAAAGGAATTAAGTCGCCTTGGGTGCTTATTCTACCTTTTCCAGCTGCAACAACTTCACCTCTGGAGGGCTTTTCAGTTGATGTATCAGGGATAATTAAACCACTGGCTGTTGTTTTCTTTTCTTCTACTCTACGAACGATAACACGATCGTGTAAGGGACGGATTTCCATATTTTTCTCCTGGTGTTAGATAAAAAAAATGTCGTTGAAGGTTTAACCTTCTAGACGTTCTTTAAGCTTTTTAATAGCTTTGTTTTCAAGCTGACGAACCCTTTCTGCAGAAACGCCATACTTGTCTGCTAAAGTATGTAGGGTCGATTTTTCATCTTTCAAGTACCTTGATTGTAAAATATCGATACTTCTTTCATCTAAAGAAGAAAGTGCTTGATAAAGCTTGTTGTGTTGGTCTTCTTGGTGATTATCGTTTAAAGCTAATTGCTCTGGCGTTGATCCAGAATCTGAGATGTATTGTTCAGGCATATAGGAGTCATCGTCATCATTTGCTTCAAAAGCGACATCACTTAGTTCGAGACGAGATTCCATTTCTATTACATCTTTTGTTCTAACACCTAAATCACTTGCAATTACTTGAGCCTGGTCATTTGTAAGTGATTGAAAGATGTTTGATTTTGCTTTTCTGAGTTTAAAGAATAGCTTTCTCTGTGCCTTAGTAGTAGCTACCTTAACAATTTTCCAGTTCTTGAAAATGTATTCATGAATTTCTGCACGAATCCAGTAAACAGCAAAGGATGACAATCTAACTTTTTTGTGAGGATTGAAGCGCTTGACTGCTTTCATTAATCCGATTGTTCCTTCTTGTATTAGGTCGGCATTCTCAAGTCCGTAGCCCTTGTAGCCGTGAGCAATAAAAGCGACAAAGCGCATGTGAGCTAAAACAAGCTTTTTGGCTGCAGATAAACTGCCATTCTCATATAACTCAATAGCTAAGTCATATTCTTGTTCTGGGGTTAGTATCGGAGGGTACTTTTGTACCTCTAGATCCCTAGATGTGTTGTTTATCGATAATGCAAATTCACTCATAAATTTTCTCTAAAACGATAAATTAGGGCTAAATTATACCAAAAATTTAAGTTATAGCAATTTTTTAAGTAGATTTTTGTGTTTATTTGACTGTTCTTCAAGGGAGAGGTTAAATCGGCCAGAAGCTTTATTTGATGGGATTATTATGCTTTCTAGATCTGATAAAGCTTCATTAAAATCATTATTGATGATTAGGTAATCAAATTCATTAAAGTGCCTCATTTGATTTTCGGAATCAGACATTCTTTTATTAATCGTTAATTCGTCATCTTGGGCTCTATTTTTTAGTCTTTCTAGTAAAGCCTCCTTTGAGGGGGGTAATACAAATATACTTATTGCTTTTGGCATGTTAATTTTTACTTGGCGAGCTCCTTGCCAATCAATTTCTAAAATCACATCTATATTATTATTAAGGTTGTCTTCAATTAATTGCCTAGAGCTACCGTAAAGATTTTCAAAGACTTCAGCAAACTCAACAAATTTGTTATCTTTAATCATTTCTTGAAACTCATCAATTGATATGAAGTGATAATTAGTGCCATTAACTTCTTCAGGTCTTGGTTTACGGGTTGTATGAGATACAGACACGCATATATTTCTAGATTTTTTTAATAATGCATCAACTAGAGAGGTTTTGCCACATCCAGAAGGAGCAGCTATAATAAATAGATTAGCCATTTTGATTCAAAATTTTCATAGTTATTTTGGAATATATCCTTGAATCTTATCTAAACCATCATCAGAAAAAAAATATTTCTCCATTTGATCTTTTAAATATTTTTGTGAGGATTCTTCAAATAAATTTAAATTATTTTCATTAATTAGCATTGTTTGGTGATCAAGCCACATTTGCCAAGCTTCCTTAGAAACTGAGCTTAAGATTTTTTTACCGAGCTCACCTGGGTAAGGAGCTCTTTCTAAACCCTCGAGTTCTTTATTTAATTTAATGCAATAAAGTGTAGTCATAATTGTTTTAATCTAATTCCTAGTATGTAAAGGGTTGAAAAATATATCACTGCCGAAATGATAATTGTTCTAGATATTGATAAAGCCCTTTCTGAAAGTGAAGAATCTAAGTAATATTCAATAGGTGTTTCAAAGTAACAAATATACATTGCCATTATAGTAACTGCAAATATCACTTTAATTAGCATTTTATAAAATGAAATGTTGAATTTAAAGATAGATTGCTGGATTAAGAAAAAATAAAGCAATGCTGCATTAATTAGAGCTGAAATTGATGTTGCTGCGGCTAAACCAATATGACCATAGAATTGAACCAATATTAAATTCAGAATTACATTCGAGGTCATTGCAACAACTCCTGCTTTGACTGGAGTCTTTGTATCTCCTCTTGAAAGAAAAATTGGTGCAAATATTTTAATTGCAATGAATGCCATCAAGCCTGATCCATATGCTTGAAGACTTAATGATGTTTGTTTAGCAGCATTTACATCAAATAATTCGTACTGAAAAAGAGTCACAATAAGCTCTTCTGATAAAAGAACTAAACCAATGCATGCTGGAAAGCCCAATATGAGAGCATATAGAAGTGCTTTGTCAATTGTGCCTATAAAGTTTTTATTGTCTTTTTTGGAATGGTAATTACTTAATTTTGCTAATGCAACTGTTGCTAATGCAATTCCAATTAATGCTAATGGGAGCTCTAAGAGTCGATCAGAATAATATAACCAAGAAACACTTCCTGCTATAAGCGTTGATGCAATCATTGTATCAACTAATAGGTTGATTTGAGAGACTGAAACTCCAAAGAGGGCAGGTAGCATTCTTTTCTTTAATGTTGTAAGAACTTTATGATGTCCAAATTGTATTTTCGGAAGTCTTTTAATTTTTAATAAAAAAGGGATCTGGAATGTAAGCTGAGCTACCCCGCCAATTAAGACACCCCATGCCAAGGCCATAATTGGAGTTGACAAATATTTCGATAAAAAAATGGCACTAAGTATTAATGAGATGTTAAGTAGTACCGGGGTAAATGCTGGAATACTAAAGTTGTCATAAGTATTAAGTATTGAGCCAGATAAAGCTGTAAGAGAGATTAAGAGTAAATATGGAAAAGTTATTCTAAGCATATTTGAAGCCAGATGAAATTGAGTCATATCTGCGTTGAAATAAAAACCCCATGCAAACAAAAATATTATTACAGGTGCTAGTACAACTGCAATTAAGGTAATAAGCATAAGAACACTAAGTAATTTAGTGGCAATGTGGTTTATTACTAATTGAACTTCTTGGTCTGATTGATTAGCTTTTACATCAGCTAAGATTGGTAAAAAAGCTTGAGAAAATGCACCTTCAGCAAATAAACGTCTAAAAAAATTAGGTATACGAAATGCAACTAAAAATGCATCTGTTAGACCATTTGCCCCAAAGTAGCGAGCAATAACAAAATCTCTTATTAGTCCTAAAATACGGGACAAAAAGGTCATTACAGCTACAACACTACTTGACCTTATAAAGGACTTGGACATAATAAGAAAGAGTTATCTATTCATCCGCTGGGCCACGCATGATACCTACGCGTGAGTTTCGAATACAATCTACAAACTGCATTACTTCATGGCTATCAGACTCTGATGATTCTAGCTCGTTAAGAGCTTGGTCCAGAAGCCTACCTTGAGATTCACGATAAACAACTCTAAAGGCGCGCTTAATTGAAGATATAGAGCTTGCACTAAAGCCTCTACGTTTCATGCCAACTGTATTGATACTTATGATCTTTGGATGAATGCCTGCTGCAACCATATAGTCAGGGATATCCTTATTAACTTGACTGCCCATACCAGTATAGGTATGTCTGCCTACGTTACAGAATTGTTTAACTAAAACAAACCCGCCCAATATAGCCCAATCTGAAATTCTAACATGGCCAGCAAGAGAGGCGTTATTAGACATAATGATGTGATCTCCAAGTTGGCAGTCATGAGCGATATGTACGTATGACATCAACATGTTGTTAGAGCCAATTCTTGTTAATGAATTTTCTTTTTCAGTACCACGGTTAATTGTACAAAACTCTCTAATCAGATTGTCATCTCCAATAACGAGGTTACTCTCTTGGCCTTCTTGGTAGGTTATATCTTGTGGATCACCACCGATAGAAGCAAATGAATATATATGATTATTTTTTCCAATTTTTGTTGGGCCATCAATTACAGCATGAGAGTCAATAACATTACCTGATCCAATTTCTACATTCGCACCAATTACTGCGTAAGCTGAAATTATTACACTTTTGTGGATTTTGGCGCTTTCATGAATAATTGCTGAGGGATCGATAGACATAACTAATTATTTTGCAGTTTTTTGAGTACAAATAATTTCAGCTGAGGTAACTATCTCTCCTTCAACTGAGGCTTTACAGTTAAATTTCCAAATACCACGCTTAACTGTCATAACTTCTACATAGATTTGAAGTTGATCGCCGGGCTCAACAATTCTTTTAAAGCGAACCTTATCAACTCCAACTAGCATATAAATTTGACCAGTTACAGGGCGTCCAACCTCTGATTTAAATGCCAAGATTCCAGTTGCTTGAGCCATTGCCTCAATAATTAAAACTCCAGGCATAATCGGCTGGCCAGGAAAGTGACCAGTAAAATGTGGTTCATTAATAGAGACATTCTTAATTGCTGTTAGATTTTTCCCAACCTCAAAGTCGATTACTCTGTCAATTAATAAAAAAGGGTAGCGATGAGGTAGAAAATTCTTAACCTCGTTAATGTTCATTTCCATAAGGCTATTTAATATTTTTTAATTTAATTTTTAATGAAGTAGCAATTTTATCAAGTTTTGTTATCCACATTCCTACCTTTTTCCATTCTGAGTGATACATTAAAGGAACAAAACCTGTATAAACACCTGGTTTATTGATGCTTCTATTAACTGTGCTAGTGGCATTTATAACGACATCATCTGTAATTGTTAAGTGGCCAACAATTCCTACCATTCCGCCTATCATACATCTCTTTCCAATGATTGTGGTTCCTGCAATCCCTGTTTTTGCAGCAATAGCAGTATTTTCACCGATTATGACATTGTGAGCAATGTGAACAAGATTGTCGATTTTAACGCCATTATGAATTTCAGTATCTTTAATGGTGCCTCTATCAATTGTTGTATTGGCACCAATAGAAACATTATTTCCGATTTGAACATTTCCTAGATGTGCAATAGCAAGCCAATTCTTGTCGTGTGTGCGAGCATTACCAAAACCTTCAGAGCCAATTATTGAACCAGGTGAAATAATACAATTCTTGCCAATTTGGCAGTTTTTTTGAATAACAACATTGGAAAAAATATGTGAATTTTCTCCTATATGAACTCCATCCTCAATAACACAATTCGCCTCAATAGTTGTATTTTTACCAATAATAACATCTTTACCTATAAAACATCCAGGGTAGATTGAAACACCCTCTATTGAACTGATTTTATCAATGTTTAATTGAATATCATTAATGCTAATTATTGATTGATATTCTTTAAAGTGATGAGTTAATTTAGCGAAACCTAAATAAGTATCTTCCACTATAAGCTTATTTGTAGAGCAATATTTTTTTAAACTACTATCTACTATTACTGCACCAGCATTAGTATTAGCTAAAGACTCTAAATACTTAGTACTCACAGCATAAGATATTTGTTCACTAGTTGCATCCTCTAAAGTATTAATTCCTACAACTTCTTTTGAAGGATCTCCCTCTAATGAGGCTTCAATAAGTTTTGAAATTTCTTTAAGTGAGAGTTTCATAATTACATTTCTTCAATTATTGAGATGATTTTATTACTAATATTGACATTCTTACTTACAAATGCTGCATTTTCATACAAAATCAAATCATAGCCTTCAGTAATAGCGAATTCTTTAATAGCTTCATTAACAACTATTTCAATCTTTTGAAGTAAATCAATTTTTTTCTGGTTAATTTTTTCTTGCCAATACTCAGTTTCTTGCTGAAAACTTGACTCTAGATCTAAAACTTTATTTAATTCTATCTGGAAATTACTCTCGTTCAAAGATTTATCAATCTTACTTAAATTAGCTCTAACTAGTTCAATATGATTGAATAAGTCAAGTAATTCTTGTTTTTTTGATTCAAACTCTTGAATAATATCAGCATTTTCTTGTTGATACTGGGTCAGACTATTAACTACTTTTTCAGTATCTATATAGCCAATTTTGATTGACTCAGCAGTAACAGGGAAAGCTAAAAAAGCTAATAAAAATAGAGCAAAAACTCTCATAAAACTTTTAGAAGCCAGTGCCTAGAGAGAAACCAAAGTCTTCAATAGTGTCACCAGATTTTTTCATAATAGGTGTTGCTATATAAAATCCTAATGAACCAATAGGGCTAAGATATGCAAAGCCAAGACCAGCTGACATACGTAAATCACCAAGCTTAAGACTGGAAGATTTTTCGTAGATGTTACCAGCATCAATGAAAGCACTAAGTCTCATATTTTCATTGTTATCAAAGAAAAAGGCTGGAGTTATAAGGTTTGCACTTCCCAGGAGTGATAACTCTCCACCTTTGGCTGTTCCATTAGGGTAGAGAGGGCCAAGAGTTTTATTTCCAAAGCCTCTAACCGATCCACTGCCTCCTCCAAAATAGCGTTTATAAAAAGGAAGTTCCTTTCCGCTATAGCCTTTGCCTAAATCAAAATTACCTGTAAGTTTTAAAGTAACGTTTTCATTAATGGGAGTGTAGCTTGAGTGATTTGCACTTAAGTTATAGTATCTGTAGTCACCCAAAGGCAATGAGATGCCTACAGCAAAGTCATTTGAACTTCCTTCAGTTGGATACAGATAATTATTCAATGTGCTTTTATTCCAGTTAACATTAAGTTTGAACTCATCTTTATTGGCAGTGGCGCATTGACTTAATTCATAACCTGAACCTGAAAAAAGCGCTCCACATTTTATTTTATTTTTAGAGTACTCTAGTTTAGTGTTTAATCTAGTGTCCTTGGCAAGAGGAATACCATAGCCAAGGGTGAGCCCTGTAGTATCAATCTCATAAGAATTTTCGGTTACATCGTCATCATTTATCTCACTCTTGAAGGCTCCAATACTTACACTATGACCCTCGTCATTAAAGTTAGGATTCATAAAATAAAAGCTAAGTTTGTTAAATGAGTTGGAGATTTTTAAATCAGCATTGAGTGTATTACCTGAGCCAAAAATATTTTTTTCTTGTATTCCGGCTCCAACAGATATACCATAATTATTACTGTGGGATACTGAAAAACTTAGTGTCCCAGTCTGTGTTTCTTCTACAATGAAACTCAGGTCAATTTTATCTGGCATGCCTTCAACCTCAAATGTTGAAAATTGAACATCTGAAAAGTACCCAAGACGCCTTAGCTTTAATAATGAGTCCCTCAATGCAGATCTAGAATATAACCCACCCTCAGAAACACCTATTTCTCTTCGAATTACTTCATCTTGTGTTCGAGTATTTCCTGATATTGATATCCTATTAACATAAACTTTTTTATTTAATGATATATTGAAGTTGACATTAACAGAGTCTAAAAAATCTGAAGTGATTGGGTTTATATCAACAAATGCATAACCCTGGTCAGCGAACATATCAGTAAGTTTTTGGATGTCATTAATTATTGAATTACGGTTAAAAACATCCCCTTTATTCATGTTAATAGCACCATTAAGGTCTTCTAGACTAAAATTACCTAGTTCTCCTTCAAAAGAAACTTGTCCAAGTTTGTATTGGATGCCTTCCGATATTTCGATATCAATAAATATTTTTTCTTTATCTTCACTTAAGTTGGTTTCTACATTAACAACTTTAAAGTCTAAATAGCCTGAATCAAAGTATGTATTCGTAATTAAATCAAGGCCTTGAGTTAATTCAGCATCTGAGTAACGATCTTTGTTTGTGAAGTAATTGATTAGAGACATGTCAGCCTCGCCAATTTTAAATAATTTTAGTAATTCTTTTTCTGAGAATTGACTAGCGCCAGAAATTTTAAGTGAACCAATAGTTGCCTTGTTGCCTTGGGTTATATCGAGCTCTATACCTATTTTGTTTTGCTGGTCAAGGTCAAGGGTGGAGTCTATTTCAACATTGTAATAACCAGACTCTAAAAACTTACCCTCTAGAAAAGCAACAAAATCAGCTAACTTTGTTTTTGTATAAATATTTCCAGCCGAAAGTTTATTCTCCTCAGCGTATTCTGTAAGTGCATCGGCAGTAAGAAATTCTTTTTCATTTTTGAGCCAAGCAGCTAAACCAGATCCGGTATTAATATTGATATCAAAGTACTTTACATAAGGGTTCTCTTTTAAAGTTATCGTAAGGTCGTTATCACCCTTAACAATCTTAATATCAGAAAAATAGCCAGTTTTAAAAAGCACTTCAATAATTTGATCACTTACAGAAGAAGAGAAATTTTGACCTATTTTGAATGGAAGAATTTTGAGTAAAGTGCTTTCGGAGTTAAAGTTTAACCCTACAAAATTAATTTTATTGATTGGGTTGGCAGATACTTGAATTGAAAAAAATAAAGTTAATAGAAATGTAAATTTAATTAATTTATTTTTCATTTTTAGTACCTTTTATTAGTTGACAAATTCTAACCTATAAAAGTGATAAATTTATCACCGAAACAAGAAGTAGGTTTAATTTTAACAAAATTAGCAATCATATTGTCAAACTAACACGCAATAACTGCAATTTAATTTTTTGTTTATAGTTTGATATATCTAATCCATTAAATCTCAACTTTATGATAATTGTTTTTGCTACTATTTCCAACTCTATTACAATAATCCAGCCATAATTCATCCTTACCAACACCTAGATGGTGTAAGTAGCTCCACGAGTATATACCAGTAGTGTGACCATCACTGAAATGAATAGAAATAGCGTAGTTTCCCATCGGATTGAGCTTTTCTATTTCAACATCTTGTTTGTTTAGCTGTAAGGTTTCTTGTCCAGGGCCGTGGCCTTGAACTTCAGCAGAAGGAGAATATACTCTTAAATACTCACTAGTCATTGAGTACTCAGTTTCGTCAAAAGTTACTGTTAATACCTTTTTATTTTTACTTAAATTAATTTGGCTTGGAGTAATCATTGGAGTTTAATTAATAATTTTAATATGTTAATTTTAGCATAGCAGTATTTAAGTAAAACCCATTAGACATAAGGTTAAAATAGCACCATGATAAATTTTACAAAAATGCAAGGCCTCGGAAATGATTTTATTGTTATTGACAATATCGATGGTGATGTCAGTCTATCAGTTAAAGAGATTCGTGAGCTGTCAGATCGCCGCTTTGGAATAGGGTTTGATCAATTATTGATGGTTGAAAGTCCAATTAAAAAAGAAGCTGATTTTCGCTATGTTATATTTAATGCTGATGGCTCAGAAGTAAGTCAATGTGGTAATGGTGCAAGGTGTTTTGCGCTTTATATCAGAAAAAAAAATCTTACCAATAAAAACCCTATATCTGTAGAAACAAGTACAGGAATTATGATGCTAAACATTAATAGAGATAACTCCGTTCGTGTGGAGATGGGTGAGCCAAAATTTAATTCTTTCGATATTCCACTCGATATTAATAAGTTGTCAACAGAATATTCATTAGAAGATTTCAGATTGGGTGTTTTGTCTATTGGAAATCCTCATGCAGTTTTAGTTGTTGTTGATTTAGACTCGCCTAATATAGAAACTATCGGCTCAAAATTACAAAACTCTGACTACTTCCCTGAAGGGGTTAATGTTGGTTTTATGCAAATTCTCAATAGATGTGAAATTAGATTAAGAGTTATTGAGCGAGGTGTTGGAGAAACTTTGGCTTGCGGCTCAGGTGCTTGTGCAGCTGTAATTCATGGCGTAATGCTTGGATTACTTGATTCAAAAGTTGATGTACATCTAAAAGGTGGTAATGCAGTTGTTGAATACGATGGAAATAATGTATACCTTAGTGGACCAGGAGAGTTTGTTTACGAAGGCTCAGTTAATCTTCGAAGCGGAGCGTCCTAGGTTTTTTCTATAGATTTTTGAGAAGTGAAAGTTTTATTAGATAGATTATAAGCTGTAAGCCACTCACCCCATACACAACCATGGTCTAGTGCAAAAATATTATTAATATCTACACCTTTCAAGGTTGACCAATGTCCAAAAAAGACCTCTTTGTCTTTCAAAGCTCGATTTGAATGCAAAAACCAAGCCTTAAATCCAGTAGGATTCATATTGGTATTTAGTTTATGGTTGAATTCAAGTTCACCATTTTGCTTGCAAAATCTC